>Ga0316204_10000288_pt1 | contig 207236 bp, 165 predicted proteins | sample 6monrhotite_MG_2_FD_205661 | JGI IMG/M metagenome (GOLD analysis project Ga0316204, IMG submission 205661) | Microbial mat bacterial communities from mineral coupon in-situ incubated in ocean water Damariscotta River, Maine, United States -... | ecosystem: Environmental > Aquatic > Marine >... | reverse complement strand
CCCCAGGGCCCCACCGCCTCCGTGTCCGACCGAAATCCCCCAACGCCCTCCATTCCTGCTCGGCATCCGAACCCGCGACGCCGGACGCCTCCGCGACGGATCTCTGTTGGACGGAAGGGGAGGCGGTGGGGCACCCGGGGGCGAAGGGGCCGGTGATGGAGCTGGCCCCAGGCCAAGACGGCCTCGCCCCCCCAGGGCCCCACCGCCTCCGTGTCCGACCGAAATCCCCCAACGCCCTCCATTCCTGCTCGGCATCCGAACCCGCGACGCCGGACGCCTCCGCGACGGATTTCTGTTGGACGGAAGGGGAGGCGGTGGGGCACCCGGGGGCGAAGAGGCCGGTGATGGAGCTGCCCCTAGGCCGAGCCGGCCGTCATGAGAGTGCTGGGCCCGACCGACATCGCCTTGCCCCTTGTCTCGGTGCAGCCGCTGGAACGAGAGCCTGGCCGGGTGATCGGGGGCTGAACCAGATCCACGGGCGACCAGCTCCCAGCTCTCAGCTCTCAGCTCCCAGCTCCCAGCTCTCAGCTCCCAGCTCCCAGCTCCCAGCTCCCAGCTCTCAGCTCTCAGCTCCCAGCTCCCAGCTCCCAGCTCTCAGCTCTCAGCTCTCAGCTCCCAGCTCCCAGCTCCCAGCTCTCAGCTCTCAGCTCCCAGCTCCCAGCTCCCAGCTCTCAGCTCTCAGCTCTCAGCTCTCAGCTCCCAGCTCCCAGCTCCCAGCTCCCAGCTCCCAGCTCCCAGCTCCCAGCTCCCAGTTCCCAGCCCGCTTCAATACCTCCACCCATGCGCCCCACCCACACTCGGAGCCCTCCCGGTGCCCACCCCCCTCCTCCCTCCCCACCTCTCCGAGCGCATCCGTCGCAGCCCCAAGCCCCTCGACCCCGATGGCCGCTTCGTCCTCTACTGGATGCGCACCGCCCTGAGAGCCCACGACAACCCAGCCCTCGACACCGCCCTCGCCGTCGGTGACGCCACCGGCCTCCCCGTCTTCGTCTACCGGGCCCTGTCCCGCCGCACCCCCTACGCCAACCACCGCCACCACACCTTCATCCTCCAGGGCCACCGCGACGTCGGCCGTGCTCTGCACGAGCGTGGGGTAGGCACCGCCTTCCACCTGGAGCGCCCAGGCCACGACGGACCCCACCTTCGCTCCCTTGGCGGGCAGGCCGCCTTGGTGATCACCGAGGACATGCCGGTGGAACCCCTCCGAGGCTGGACCCGCGGCCTTGCCCGGCGCCTCGACGCCCCCGTCTGGGCCGTGGACACGGCCTGCTTGGCCCCCATCGCCTTGGTGAACCGCAGCCACGACCGCGCGTTCGCCTTCCGTGACGCGGTGAAGGACCTGCAGGCGGTTCGGGTGGGCCGAGGATGGGAGGACCACCCCGTCCGCGGCGCCCCCTTTGTCCCCGCGCTGCCTTTCGAACCCGTCGACCTCGATGGGGACCTCGCAGCCCTCGTTGCCAGCACCCGCGTCGACCCCTCGGTCGGCCCCGTGCCCGAGAGTGTCGGCGGAACCCTCGCTGGCCAAGCCCGCTGGGCCGCGTTTCGGGACGACGGCCTCGACCTCTACGCCGCCCGTCGCAACGACCCGACGCGCCCCCACGGCGTCAGCCGCATGTCGGCCTACATCCACTACGGCATGGTCAGCCCCTTCGCCCTCGCGGCCGACGCCGCCACCGTCGGAGGCAAGGACGGTCGCAAGTGGCTCGACGAGTTCCTGGTGTGGCGGGAGATGGCCTGGCATTGGTGTGCCCACCACGAAGTCCACTCGGGGCCCGCTGCGCTGCCCACCTGGGCCCGCCAGACCCTGGAGGCGCACCGGGGGGACCCACGCCCTCCCTCCCTCGACGACGACACGCTCGCTCGAGGGCGCACGGGCGACGAACTGTGGGACCTGTGTCAGCGGAGCCTGGTGCGGCATGGCGAGCTGCACAACAACGTCCGGATGACCTGGGCGAAGCAACTGATTCAGTGGAAAGCGGACCCGATGGATGCGCTGCGTCTCGCCATCGAGCTGAACCACCGGTACGCGCTCGACGGCCGCGACCCGAGCTCCTACGGCGGCATCCTGTGGTGTTTCGGTGGCTTCGACCGTCCGATGCAGGAGGAGCCCGTCACGGGTCGCGTGCGTTCTCGGTCGACGTCATGGCACCGCACCCGGGTGAAGCCGGACCGCTACCGACAGGTGGTGCATCGGCCGGTGTTCCCACGAAAGCCCCGCGTCGCGGTCGTGGGGGCCGGACTGGCGGGGGCGATGTGCGCGCGCACCCTGATGGACCATGGCGTGGACGTCGTGGCCTTCGACAAGGGCCGCGGGGCCGGGGGCCGGATGTCCCGGCGCCGCCACGCCACCGGCGGGTTCGACCATGGCGCACCCAGCTTTGTGGCCACGGACCCCACCCTTGCCCGGTGGATTCATGCCTGGCGCCATGGCGGCGTGTTGGCCCCCTGGCTCGCCCCCCGCCTGGCGTGGGGGAAGCAGGGCTGGGCTGCGACCGAACCGGTGGAGCGCCTGGTCGGCACGGCGGGCGCGAACACATTGGTCAAGCACCTCCTCGCCGACGTCGACGTGCGCTTCGGCCACCGGGCCACGGCCATCTCCGACGGAACCGTCTCCTTCGCCGATGGGTCCGCGCACGAGGCGGACCTGGTGGTGCTGACCGCTCCAGCACCCCAGGCTCGGGTGCTCCGTCCCGGCGCACCGGGGGGGCTGGACCACATCCGCTACACCCCCTGCTGGTCGGTGTGGATCGAGCCCGGCGATGAGCCGGATGCCCTCGACGGGGTCGGCAGCGTGGTGCGCGACGGCCACCTGCTGGTGCGGGAACACACCAAGCCAAGGCGTGGCGTGGTGCCCCGGTGGACCCTTCAGTGGTCTGCGGTGTGGAGCCGAGACCATCTAGAGGACGACGCTGCGTCCGTCGCAACGGCGGCGTCCACCTTGCTTGGTGGCTGGTTCGGTGGCATCGAGGTCGTCGAAGCAAGCGCCCATCGCTGGCGCTATGCCCGGGTGGAGCAGGCCGCGGGCCGGCCGGTGCTGTGGGACCACGAGGTCGTGGTGGCCGGCGACGGCCTGCTGGGCGGTGGCGTGGAGGGCGCCCTGCGATCCGGCCTGGAGGCCGCAGGCGAGGTCCTGTTGCGCCTCGCCGCCCCCAGCCGCTGCTGACCTACTCGACAGCCTCGATCACCCAGTTGGTGAGCACACACTCGACCGTCTCATCCTCGTTCGCGAGAATGTACGACCCACTCCGCTGCCCCGCCTGGTCGATGCGGAACACCACGTCGAGGCTCGTGTAGGCGCTGCCCCGATACGGCTCGAGCTGCACCCCGCCACAGCTGCGCACCAAGAAGGGGGCTGAGCTGCCGAACAGGGCGGTGCCCGTGAACACCGTCACGCTCTGCGCGCCGGGCTCGTAGCCGTCCTCCACGAACACGGTGCCGCCGTCGTACTGGCCCAGGTGGTCGTACTCAGAGTCCGCGCTGTACGCGGCAGCGTCCTCCTGGCAGCCACAGCCGACCTCACTGAACGGCGTCGTGACCAGCGGCAAAGACTCCCAGGGAACCTCGCCGGTGACCTTCACCGTGGTGATGCCACCCTCCTTGCAGGAGTCGCTGGCGACGTACCGGGCAGCCATGACGTTCATGGTGGCGTGGGCCGTGTCGGCGCCGGCGGGCCACTGGTTGTACGGAATGTCTCCGACCAAGGTCGTGGACAGGTCGTTGCACTGCGGGGGCGGGACCTCGATGGGCCCGCCTTCGCCGTCGCAGGCGGTCGCGACGAGACAGAGCACGAAGAACGTGGGGCGATGCATGGGACCTCCGAAGCCGACACCCTAGCCGGTCGAGGGTCCGGCCGCCCAGCACCCCGATTCGCGTTATCTCCGCCCCTTCGGAGGACAGATGTTCGACGTATTGTCCAAGGGCTTCAAGAGCGCCCGACTCAAGCTCGGCGGCAAGGCCGAGCTCACGGAAGAGAACCTCGCCCCGGCCCTCCGTGAGGTCCGGACGAGTCTGCTTCAGGCCGACGTGTCGCTGCCGGTGGCCAAGATCTTCCTCGACCGGGTGAGGGAGAAGTCCCTCGGCGAGATCGTGCCGCTGAAGGGACCGGGCGGGCAGACCATGAAGGTCACCCCGCAAGACTGGTTCGTGAAGGCCTGCTACGACGAACTCGTCGAGCTGATGGGCCCGGTCGACACTTCCCTGGAGCTCGACGGCGAGCCAGCGGTCATCATGATGGTGGGCCTGCAGGGCGCCGGAAAGACGACCACCGCGGGCAAGATCGCCAGGCTGCTCGTCAACGAGAAGAAGAAGCCTCTCCTCGTGGCCGCAGACATCTACCGCCCCGCCGCCGTCGAGCAGCTTCAGGTCCTCGGCAAGCGCATCGGGGTGCCGGTGTTCCACGAGGCCGGGGCCACCCCGGTCGACATCGCTCGCAAGGCGGTGGTCCAGGCCCGCAACACGGGTCGGGACGTCGTGATCATCGACACCGCGGGCCGGCTGGCCATCGACGAGAAGCTGATGGAGGAGGTGGAGGCCATCAAGGCCGTCACCAAGCCCCAGAACATCCTGTTCGTCGTCGACGCGATGATCGGTCAGGACGCCGTCCGCACGGCGAAGACCTTCGACGAGCGCCTCGACTTCACCGGCTTTGTGCTCACCAAGCTCGATGGCGACGCCCGCGGCGGTGCGGCGCTCTCCATCAAGGAAGTCACCGGCAAGCCGGTCAAGTTCCTGGGGCAGGGCGAGGAGCTCGACCAGCTCGAGGAGTTCCGTCCCGAGGGGCTGGCTCAGCGCATCCTCGGCATGGGCGACATCGTCGGCCTGATGCAGGACTTCGAGAAGCACGTCGACAAGGGCACGGCCGAGAAAGACACCGCCAAGATGCTCAAGGGCGAGTTCACCTACGACGACTTCGTCCGGCAGCTCTCCACCATCCGCCGCATGGGACCCCTCAAGCAGATCTTCGCGCGCATGCCGGTCATCAGCGGGATGATGGACCAGATCCCGGACGAGGCCTTCGACGACCAGGAGCTCGATCGCACCCTGGCCATCATCAAGAGCATGACTCGCCAGGAGCGGAACTTTCCCGAGGTGCTCAACGACAACGCGAGCCGCATGGAGCGGATTGCCGGCGGCTGTGGCCGCAGCCTGGAGGACGTTCAGTCTCTCCACGATCGGTTCAGCCAGGCTCAGCAGATGATGAAGGGCCTGGGCGGCATGATGGGCGACCCGAACGCGATGGCCAACATGGCCAAGATGGCCGAGGCCATGCAGTCCGGCGGCGGGATGCCCGGGATGCCCGGAATGCCTGGGATGCCCGGAATGCCCGGAATGCCCGGCGCGGGCGGTCCCCACAGCAAGGCCCCGAAGAGGGAAGAGCTCTCCGCCGACGACAAGTTGGCGCGGCGGCAGAAGCAGCTCGAGAAGCGCCGGTCGCGCAAGCGCAAGTAGGCCTGCCTCATGGGGCCTACCCCCGGCACGCACCAGGTCGCACTGCGGGCACCGAATCACCTCGGCGATGGCGTGATGGCCTTGCCGCTGGTGGAGGCGCTTCAGGGCGCCTATGGTGAGCGCCTCGTCGTGCATGCACCGCGCTGGGGGGAGGCCCTGTACGGCCCACTGGGCGTGTCCCTGGCGCCAGCGCGTGCGCCCATGCGTGGCGACGTCGCCTTGCTCTGCCCGCCGTCCCAGCGGGCGGTGTGGGAGGGACGGCATGTCCGGCGGAGGGTCGGCATCCAACCTTGGGGCATCACCGAGCGCATCTCGGACGCAGGCCACCAAGAGGACGTCTACCGTCGGCTGGGGGCGGCGGCGGGGGTCGTCGTGCGCGGTCGGCCCCGCTGGCGAGGGCGGGCCGTCGAGGGCGACGAAGTGCCTGTGGGGCACCTTGCGCTCAACCCGCTCTCCGCCACGCCCGACACCCGAGAGTGGCAAGGGTTCGCCGCCCTCGCTGCGGCCTGGTCAGGACCGGTGGTCGTGTACGGAGGCCCCGGGGAGGCGACGCGACTCCACGACATGGCCAGGGGGCTGCCGACCTGTGTGGGGCTGTCGCTGCCCGAGCTTGCCGGGGCCCTTCGCCGTGCCGCCGTGCTGGTCAGCGTCGATACCGGTCCGGCGCACTTCGCTCGCGCCCTCGGGGTGGCCACGGTCGTCGTGCACGGGGGCACCGATCCGGCGCGCTCGGCGCCAGCCCGCTCGGTCGCCGTGGTGGGGGACGCCCCGTGTCGGCCGTGCCACGCGTCGACCTGCCGACCCCAGGGGTGCGCCCCTCGAGCGTGCCTGGACATTCCCGTGAGCGCGGTGCTGGAAGCGGCTCGCGAGGCGGCGGGATGAGCGGGCAAGGAACCGTGCTGGTGCGGCGGTCCTCTTTGGGGGACGTGGTGCTGCTGGGAGCGATCACCGCTTCGGTGCCGCGACCGGTGACCGTCGTCACGGACCCTCCGTACGTCGCGCTGGCTGCGAGGCTTCGAGGGGTCGACCGCGCGGTGGCGTTCGGCGACCACGCCGACGCCATCACGGCGGGGGCCACCGTGATCGACCTGCAGGCCTCCATGGCGACCCGCAGAGCCTTTCCGGGGGCGCGACGTCTCCGGAAGCGCTCGGTGGCTCGGCGAGCATGGCTGTGGTGGGGCGTCGGGAGAGGGCGCCCTCCCGTTCCGATGCTGTACGCCGAGGCAGCAGGGACCGATGCGTGGCGCCCACCATGGTTCGACCAGCCCTCGGCGACCCGAGACACCCTGCTGCTGATTCCGGGTGCGGCCCACGGCCCAAAGCAGCCTCCTTTGTCGCTTCTCGAGGCGGCCGGTCGTGCCTGGGCGGGTCCCGTTCAGGTCCTGGGCGGCCCCGATGAGGGCGGTTTGGTGGACGCTCTCGTCGGCCGCATCCCTGGGTCCTCGGGGCTCGTGGAGCATGGATTCGACCAGACCCTTCGGGCCATGGCACGGGGGGCGGCTGCGGTGTGTGGTGACTCGGGGTTGATGCACCTGGCTGGAGCCTGCGGGTGCCCTGTGGTGGCGCTGTTCGGGCCCACCCACCCTGCCGATGGCTTCGGCGTCCACGATGGCGCCGTGGTGCAGCGCGATGGCTTGTCGTGCCGTCCTTGTGCCCTGCATCGGGTCGCTCGTTGCCGAATGGGCGACCATCGCTGCATGGACCTGCCGGAGGAGCAGCTGCTGACGGCCTTGCGTCGGGTCACGGGGGTGCCGTGCGCTGGACCGTCCTGACCGACGATCACCCCCCGACCACCGGGGGCATTGCCACCTGGACACGGCGGGTCGTGGATGGGCTGCGGGAGGGAGGCCATGACGTGGAGGTGTTCGCGAGGGCCCGTCGTGGGCTGCCTTCGGACGTGGTGCAGGTGCGGGTGCCCGGCTTCGCCCGCCGCGGTCACCTGGCCATGGGGCTGGCCGTTGCACGCCGTGGCCGCCTCGCTCCCGAACAGACCTTGTGCACCACGTGGTCGGTCGTGCCCCCCGGGTTCGAAGGGGCCCACGTCGTGGTGCACGGGTCCGACGTCACGCGCCCAGCCCACGACGAGGCCCGTCGTCGTCGCGTCCTGGCCCGTAGCCGCGTGTGGGCGGTGTCACACTGGCTGCGCCGGCGCCTATGGGCCCGCTGGAGGGTCCTCGCAGAGGTGCTCCCAGCTCCGGTCCCCATGGCCGACCGCCCGCCGCCCTCGGGCGACCGATGGCTGTGGATGGGGCGCGCCGTGCCTGGCAAGGGGGGGCGGCGGTTCCTCGACTGGCTCGACGCCGCCGGGGCTTCGGGCGACGTGATCGGAGCGGGTCCCGAGCTGCAGCGCTGGGCTGCTCACGCGGAGGCCCAGGGCATCGATGTGCGCTTCCACGGATGGCGTCGTGGAGAGGACTTGCTGGAGCGGATTCGGTCGGCGCAGCTGCTGGCTCTGTGTCCGTCGCCAGCTGGGCCTCGACATGGAGATGAGGGCTTGGGCCTCGTGGGGCTCGAGGCCCTCGGACAGGGGGTCCCAGTGGTGGGGGTACCCGTGGGGGGCGTCCCGGAAGCTGTGGGGCCTGGGCTCGTCGTGCCCCATCCCGACCGGGCCGACGAGGCGGCCGTTCGAATCCGCGCGTGGTGGACCCCCGACCGGGGGGCGGAGGGGTGGGCGTGGGTGCAATCTCACCATGGCACGCGGCGCACGGTCGCGGCCCTGTGTGGGGCGCGCTCGTGAGCCGGCCCGTGATCCAGCTCCATCGCCCCTGGGCTCCGGATCCCGTGGCGGAGTCCGTGCAGGTGCTGTCCGCCGCCCACGGCCTCGCCGCCCACCGGAGCATCGATGTGCTGTTCCGGGCCCGCAGGCCCGTGACGCCGATGGCGCTGCAGCGCCGCCACGGCCATGCCCCTCGGTCTGGCCTCACGGTCCGAGTCCTGCCCCACAACAACACCATGGCGTCCGCGGGGTTCTGGGCATGGGTGCTGCGATGGTGGCTGCGGACCGAGGGCCATGGCATCGCGCTGGTTCGAACCCCTCGCTACGGTCTGCGCGCGGCCCGGGCGATGCCAGGGCTCCGCATCGTGGCGGAGGTGCACGGCCTCGCCGATCCGCTGCTCCCAGACCTGCTGCGCCACTGCGCCGGTGCGGTGTGCAACAGCCACGGCACGGCGGACGGGGTGGCCCGCCTCGCGCCCGCGCTCCCCCTCGCGGTGCTCGCCAACGCCGCCCGGGGCCCCGGGCCCACCCTCTCGGGGGAAGGGGAGGGCATCGGCTACGTCGGCAGCGTGCGACCGGAGAAAGGCCTCGAGGTGCTCGCGGAGCTGGCCGCTCTCATCGACGAGCCGGTGGTCCTGGTCACGCCGGACGAGGATGCGGCCCGCCGCCTCGGGGGCGCGCTGCAGGTCGAGCCGCCGCTCGATCCGGTCGACGTGCCTGGGCGTCTCGCCCGCTTCCGGTGCCTCGTCGTGCCCCTGGGCCCCGGCCGGTTCGGCGAGGTAGAGACCTGCCCCTTGAAGCTGTTCGACTCCCTCGCTAGCGGCCGGCCCGTCGTGGTGGCGGACGCACCGACGCTCCATGAAGGAATCGTGCCTTCCTGGGTGCCTCGCTACCGAATGGGGGATGGATCGGACCTGCAGCGCGCCGTGGCCATCGCCATCGCCGATGCGGCTCGCTTCGCCGCCCATCGTGGAACCGTGCGGACATGGGATGACCGAGGAGACGAGCTCGATGGGTTCCTGACGGAGGTGTGCCCATGAAGGTCGGCTACGTCCTTCGCTGGTTTCCCGCCCGCTCCGAGACCTTCGTCGCTCGGGAGATCGACGCGGTGCGCGCCCTCGGGGTGGACGTGGAGGTAGCGAGCCTGGGGGCCCGGGATGACACCGACGGTGCGTTGAACGTGGGTGCGCCGGTCTTTCCTGCACCCCGCGGGACGGAGCGCCTGCGGCACCTCGCGGGCCTGCAGGCCCGCGACCGGGCCCTGCTCCGGTGGCAGCGGCCCAAGGATGTCGCCCGGCTGCCGTGGCTGCGTCGGCTCGCCCATGAGCGGGGCTGGGAGCGACTGCACGTCCACTTCGCCGGCGAGGCGCTCGAGGTGGCATGGGCTGCGCAGACGGGGCTTCCCTTGTCGGTGACGGTGCACGCGAGCGATCTGTTTCGGCCGCGACCGAGCCTGCCGACGCTGCTGCCTCACTGCCAGGTGGTGACCGTGTGCGAGCACCACCGTCGTTGGTTGGCGCGGCATCATGCTGTGTCTGCCCAGGTCGTTCGCTGCGGCGTGGACTCGGACGCCTTCCCCGAGCCGGCGGTCGTCGACGGACCCGGACCTCTGCGCCTCATCTGTGTGGCCCGTGACGTGCCCAAGAAGGGCCTCGATCAGCTGGCCCGATGTCTCCCAGACGACGCCATCTTGCGCCTCGTGGCCCCTTGTCCACGTCTGGAGGGGCCTCGGGTGACGGTCGGCGCTCTCCCCGCCGCCGCCGTGCCCGCCGCCCTGGCCGCCGCGCAGGCCTTCGTGCTGCCTTGCCGGGTCGCCCCGGACGGCGATCGGGACGGGGTGCCCGTCGCCCTCATGGAAGCGATGGCCGCAGGCCTCCCCGTGGTGAGCACGGCGGTGAGTGGCATCCCCGAGCTGGTCGACGACAGCGTGGGTTGGCTGGTGCCTCCCGACGATGACGCGGCCCTCCATCGAGCCTTGCTGGACGCGGGCGATGCCACGCAACGCAGGATCCGCGGCGTGGCCGCCCGGGCCCGTATTCGACAGGGATGGTCCATCGCTTCCGCCGCGCAGCAGCTGGAAGCGCTATGGACCTCTGTGGCATGCTGACCCGCCCGGAGGACAGGTGAAGGCGGCTCTCGAAGCCTACTTGACGACGCTGAACCGAGGCACGACCCATCGAGAGGCCGTGCTGGCAGCGGCGCATGCGGTCCAGCAGCGTCCTGCCGACGTCGTCGAACAGGCGGGCTTGCTGGCCCGTTGCCGCACGGCGGTGGCTCCCGTAGCCACGGGCCTGACCTCGTCGCTCCGCAAGGTCCCCATCGGCTCTCGCGCCGCGATCGTGCGCGTGAACGCGGGGGCACGGTACCCAGTGGTGGCCCACAAGGCCCGCTACACCTTGGGGGTGCACGACCCGCCGGTCGACCTCGCGCGCCGCGTCGTGGAGCAATGCCTCGCCGCGAGCGACGGCGTAGCGAACGTCGGGGTCGACATCGCTTGCGGCTCGGGGGCCTTCCTGGTGGCGATGGCCGAGGCAGGATTGACCGAGCTGTACGGCATGGACACCAGCACCCTGTGCCTCGAGGTGGCCGCCGTGGCTTGCCCATCGGCCCGTCTTCTGCGAGACGACCCCACCAAACACGGGCCACCGGCCGATCTGCTGGTCGGCGCGGCCCCCTACACCCCCCGCAGCGACCTGGACGCCAGCCGTCGGTTCGATTTCCGGCATCGCTTCCCCTGGCTCGGTCGCACCCTCGACGTCGTGTCCGGCTTTGCGGCGTCCGCGTCCGAGAGGGCGCGCCCGGGCGGTGGGATCGGTCTGCTGCTGCCCACCGATGCCCTCGTGCGCCCTCATGGGTCGCCTTGGCGTGCTCGGTTCGTCCGTCGGCATCGCATCTTCGAGTTGGTGGGGCCCATTTCTCTCCCCGGGGTCCGCGTGGACGCAAGCATCCTCGTCGCCCAGGCAGGAAGTGGCCCATCGCCGTTGCCTGCGTACGGCCTCGCCGCCGAAGAGGCGCTCGACGTCCACAACGTGGTGCTGGACCCAGAACGGCGCCCCGGCGACATCGCGCTGATGCGCTGCATCGAGCAGCACAGCATCCCCCTGGGGGAGCTGGCAGACATCAGCGGGGGCATCCACGTGGTGGGCCCTGGGGAGATCGTGCCAGCCGACCTGCTGACGGGTCGACCGGGAGAGGGCCGCGTTCCGTTCGCCGAGAGCCGAGGCTTCTTCGCCGGGGATCGGCGATGGCTGCTGTACAAGCCCGGCCGGCTGCACCGGGCGACCTCCAGAGAGATCCACGAGCGGCCGAAGGTGGTGGCGATGCGGTCGCGGGCTCGGGGGGGGATGCGCTCCGAGGTGGATCGGTCCGGCGTGTTCGTCGGAGCCTCCCTGACCGCGGTGGCGCCCTTGGCTGGCGGGGTGTCCCCAGAATCGGTGCAGGCGCTCCTCTCGGCCCCGGCCATCGAGGGTTGGCTGCGGGTACGACACGGACGTGTCACGGATTTGACGCCTCGGGTTCTTGCGGAGATTCCATTCCCGAAAGCTTGGTTGGACGGCGACTCTGGCTCGCTTTCTTCCGCTTGGGGGGTGAGCGAAGCCGCCATCGAGAGCCTGGAGGACCGAGCCCAGCGTTGAGGGTCGGACCGTGTCCGGGTACGAAGTGGCGTGCCCGAGGAGTGGAAACCATGCGCGCCCCCCCCTTGCTGTTCCTCGGAGGCCTCCTGCTTGCCCAGGGCTGCTACGTCGGAAAAGTCTTCCGCGTGAAGCCCAAGAAGCAGACCTGCTCCGAACCCTTCTTGATCTGGGGCGGCGGCCTCGTGGCCCACGTCGACGCGGGCAAGGGGAACGGTGAGTTCAGCTACGCCCCCGCCGATCCGCTGCTGGAATGGGTCGAGGGGGCCTACGACCTCAAGACGGGCGACTTCAGCTACGTCAACGACTACGTGCCCGACTCCTACCGGGCCTACGACGAGGTGGAAGGCTTCGGCACCATCTGGCGCGATGGCGACCTCGACCTGCTCTACACCGTCGAGGCGGTGACCGACGAGGAGGACACGTTCACCTACGACGTCCGCGAGCAGCGCCTGGGCTGCGAGATGGAGCGTTGGGTGTTCCTGACCGACGGCATCGACGAAGAGGACGAAGACGCGGAGGTGCCGACCGAAGTGTGGGCAGGGGAGTTCGTCGACGGCGTGTACGAGTACGAGCACCGCTTCGGGTTGTATGGGGAGGTCATGGTGGCGGAGGGCGTCACCGAGCCCGATGGCTCCTACGAGGAGATCCTCCGCTTCGACGACGGCGACGGACAGGTCGAGTGGGAAGAAGAGGGCGATGGCGAGGGGGGCATCCGGCGAGAGTTCTACGAGAACGTCGGCAGCGTGCTCGAGGGCTACTGGGAGCGGGCCAAGAACGGCGACCTCGTCGTCGAATACCTGTACGAGCCTCTGGCATCTCCTTCGCAGGCATGGGACTACGTCGCCTCGGAGCGCGGCAACGGGTCGGGAACCCTGGAGATCGGCACCAACAAGTGCGACATCGATCTCGATGAGTGGGAATGCACCCTCGAAGACTGCACCACGTCGGCGCTCGAGGGAGAGCCGTGCAGTCCGCCGGTGATCATTCCGCTGGTGGAGTACCGCCGCTAGGCAGACGGGGAGAGGGCATGCACGGAGAAGACGACGACGACGGGCCCGATCCTTTGGTCGACGAGGTGCTCGGTGCCCTGGAGTCGGCCTTGGGCCACATCGACGTCGGCGGCCTGAAAGATGCCGTGAAGAAGGGGCTGGAAGAGGCCGCTCGCGCCATGGATCGTGACGACGTCGACAACGTGGTCGGTGGCAACGGTTCCCCGGCCGCGGACAACGTCGTGGCGTTCGACGCCCTCCGTGGCGACGTGGAGGCGCCTGCCGAGCCGGAGCGCGTGGCGGTCCAGGTGCTCACGGGCGGGTCAGGCCAAGGGCGCCTGCGGGTCAGCGACGGCTGGCAGACGGTGTGGTCCGGCGCGGAGCCCGTCTCCTACCGCCTGAGTCTCGCGCGGGGGCAACTGGAGGTCCTGGTCGACGACCAGACCGTCGCGCAACTCCTCCCCGGCCAGACCACCGACGTCGGCGGGCGGGCCATTCGTGTGCGAGGCACTGGGAGCGGGCACTACCGGCGGCTGTAGGCCCACGAACACGCCTCTGTACCCGACGCAGACGGCGTGTCGGCCTGCAACCGGCTAGGATGGCGGGCGGAGGTCCCGATGAAACGCCTGGTACCGGTCCTGCTCCTCGCGGGGTGCGCATCCGATTACGGCATCTCGCGCCTAGAGCGCTCTGACACCTTCACGCAGCAGCCGGCCACCGAGCTCGACATCCTCCTGGTCGTCGACAACTCGTGCTCCATGGAGCCCTACCAGAACGAGCTGTCGCGCAACTTCGACGCGTTCCTGTCGTTCTTCCGCGAGGGCGACGTCGACTACCACATCGGCGTGCTCACCACGTCCGTCCTCGACGTCGACGCGGGCTACGGCTGCACACAGAACCAGATCGACCGCATTCCCGCCGCCGGGGAGCTGGTGTCCGATGTGGTGATCACCGCCGATACACCGGACGCCGACGCGCTGTTCTCCCAGATCGTCAGTGTCGGCACCTGTGGTAGCGCGAACGAGATGGGCCTCGAGGCGGCGGCCATCGCACTCGACGGCGGTGTCGTCGATGGCTTCCTCCGCGACGACGCCTTCCTGTCGTTGATCTTCGTGTCGGACGAGGAGGACTTCTCCCCGAACCCCGTCAACGACTACATGAACCACTTCCGGAGCATCAAGGGCCCTCGCAACACCGAGAGCTTCAATGCCTCGGCCATCGTGCTCACCGACCCCGACGAGTGCACCCGGGCCCAGCTCAACGCCGGTGGCACGCTCGGCACCCGCTACATCGACGTGGCCACCCAGGGGCAGGGCATCCTCGGCAACATCTGCGACGACAGCTTCGAGCGGGTCGTCACGGACCTCTCGCTCGCCAGCAGCCGGCTGTCCGACCGCTTCTACATGACCGAATACCCCGACACCTCCACCCTGGTGGTGAACATGGACGGCGTCGACGTGAACTGCCTCGACGGGGGCTGGACGTACGAGGAAGTGGAGTACGACGGGCAGGAGGGTCAGCCCGCCATCGTCTTCGACCGGGCCTACATGCCGCCGCCGTTCACCGAGATCGTGGTCCGCTACAACCGTGGCGAGGGTGGGGTGTACACCTGCGGCGCCCCCGAGGAGGAGTGATGCGGCCTTTGTTCTTGGGGCTCGCGCTCGTGCTCGGGGCCTGCAACAGCAAGCCGGTGGAGCAGGAATGCGTCGCCGACTCCGACTGCGGAGAGTCTGCCATCTGCGAAGAGGGCGGGGTGTGTCGCACGGTGGAATGCATCACCACGCAGGACTGCGTCTTCGGCGACTACTGCGACGACGACTACGCCTGTAGCCAGGGCTGCGGGAGCGATCTGGATTGCGCGGCCGGAGAAACGTGCGAAGACAACGTCTGCGAGGAGTACGGCTGCCGCGAGACCCAGCTGGACTGTCCCCTCGGCCAGTTCTGCGACAGCGGCTCCTGCATCCAGGACGACCGCGGGCACTGCACGCTCTGCGACATCCTCGGTTCGGCCAACTGTGGCTCTGGGGCAGAGTGCGTGTACTACTCGGGCGACAGCTGCCAGAGCAACGGTGACTGCGACCCCGGCTACAAGTGCGACAACCTCGGGGCCGGCAAGATCTGCCACCTCGACACCTGCATCATCGAGTGCAACCCCAACGCGGAACTGACCTGCCCCCGAGGCCTGACCTGCGTGCAGGCCCTCACGGGCGACAACCGCTACTTCTGCGCTGGCGACTGTCCGTACCTCATCGGTGAGGGCGCGTTCTGATTCGTCTGCGCACGGTCCTCGGTGCGGCCTCTACGCTTCAGGTGCTCGCCGTGGCCATCGTGGCTGTGGGGCTCGCCTCGTGGGGCGGGCGTCGTGCAGTGGAGTCGCTGCTCGTCCAGGTCCAGCACGAGGTCACCGGGCGGGTGGCTGGGCATGTGCGGGGCTTGCTGCAGGAGGCCCACGCCGCCAACGACGTGCAGCGGGCGCTGGCCACCCACGGCGGCCTCTCGCTCCACGACGAGGAGCGCTGGCGGGCCGCCCAGCGGGACCTCGCCGACCGAGCCCGCCACATCTCCTACCTGACCGTCGCCGACGACGACGGGGGGTGGTTCGGCCTGCAGCTGCTCGGGAGCCGCCACTGGGCGCGAACGCGAGCGGGTGGCTACGACGTGTTCGCCCTGTCGGACGACGGCGTGGTGGGGGCCCAGACCCAGCGGATCGACCCTTACGACAGCTGGGCGAAGGACTGGTACCGCATCCCGGCACGCACCGGGGAGGCCCGATGGTCGCCCATCTACGTGTGGGCGCACCCCCAAGTGTTGTCCATGACGCTGTCCGAGCCCCTGCAGTCCGACGACGGGTCCTTTGGGGGGATCGTCGGTGTGGACCTGGCCCTGGGGGACCTCCACGACGCCCTCGAACCCATCGATGTCGGACCCGGCGGCCGCGTCTTCGTGGTGGAGCCCGATGGACATCTCGTGGCCACGTCGGAGGACGAGCCCCCGTACGCGTCCGAGCTCGGACGGGCTCCGGTCCGCTTGCGGGCCCAAGACTACGGCGACCCGATCATCGCGGGCCTCGCCGCCGGGCTGCGCCCCCACCGGGGTGTGCCCATCGATGCTCGCTATGTGCCGGCCCGTATCGAGGTGGGCGATGCCCACTACCGGGTCCGTGCCGAGTCCCTTCGAGACGATGGCCTGCACTGGGTCGTGGTGGTCGCGCTCGACGAATCTGACCTGTTGTCGGACGTCTGGGCAGCAGGATGGGGGACGGCCTGGGCTGGACTCGCCTTCGCGGGCTTGGCCCTCGTGGTCGGCGTCTGGGTGGCCCGACGGGTCAGCGCGCCGCTGGCTCGCCTCTCCGCGGAGGTCCAGCAAGTCCGAGACTTCAAGCTGGACAACGCCTTCGAGGTGGACTCAGGCCTGACCGAGATCGGCCAACTCCAGGTCTCCCTTCGGACCATGCAGATGGGCCTCGTGAGCTTCCAGCGCTTCGTGCCGGCGGATCTGGTGCGCCGCATCCTCGCGATGGGGGAAGAGGCACGGCTCGGTGGGGAGAGCCGAGACGTGAGCGTGTTGTTCTCCGATCTGGTCGGCTACAGCGCGCTGTCCGAGGTGCGGCGCCCCGAGGAGGTCATCCACTTCATGAACCGCTACTTCGACGCGATGCAGGCAGCCATCGATGCCCACGACGGCGTGGTCCTCGAGCTGATGGGGGACGCGATTCTGGTGGTCTTCGGGGCCCCGGACCCCGTGGAGGACCACCCAGACAAGGCGGCCCGGTGCGCACTGGCGATGCGGGTGGCGCTGGAGGAGCTCAACAAGGAGCTCGAGGTGCAGCTGGGGCACCGCATCGGCGTGCATACCGGCAACGTGGTCGCCGGCAACATCGGCGGCCACAAGTACATGAAGTACGGCATCATCGGCGACGTGGTGAATGTCGCTGCGCGCCTGGAGCAGCTGAACAAGCCCCTCGGCACCTCTGTGTTGGTGTCCGACGAGGTCCTGCAGCTGGCCCCGTCGGTGGCCGCACGGGCGCGGGACCTCGGCGAGGTGACGCTGAAGGGGCGAGACCAGGCGCAGCGGGTGCACGCCCTAGAGTGAGTCAGCGCCGGCGTCGACTCAGGCCCTGAGGCGCCGCGAAGAGGCCGGCACCTCCGCCGCTCACGCAGCCACAGCCACCGCTCTTCTCCTCCGACCCCTCGTCGGCGCCGCGGGGCTCGTCGGTCGAGTCGGCCGTCTCGGTGGGCCAGGGGGTGTTCGTCGTGCCCCCCGTGTCCGTGACGGTGGGCTCGCCTGTGTCGGTGGGGTCCGTGGTGGGCTTGGCGGGCTCCACCCGAGGCGTCAGCGACACCCGGAAGTCGGCGAACTGGTAGGGGTCGTCGTCCCCGTCCCAGCCCGTCGGGCCCAGGTTGGTGATGGCGACCACCACCCGGCTGAGCCCCGCGCTGGGCACGGATACGCTGGGGTCGATCCCCCAAGTGCTCTCGTCACCCACTTGACCTGCATCGTCCCACCACAAGATGGCCACGCCCGCCTCCAGCGCGGAGGGGCTCGTCACCTTCACATCGAACCACGGGTCGCCGTCGATGGTCGGGGGAGGCAGCGTGTCGAGGTCGATGTCGAGGAACACCTGCCCGGTGACGAACGGCTGCAGCAGGAGGTCCTCGTCGATCCAAGGCAGAGAACCCCCGTCGAGGGGCTCCGCGGGCACGGCCATCTCGGGGCCCCAGAGCTCGGCGTCGATCAGGCCACGGGCATCCCAGTCGTCCCCCGTGAGGAAGCGGACGACGGCGAGGTGGTTCAGCGCGTCCCCGACGGTGGTGCCAGCCGTGGCGGCGAAGGCGTCGACCGCATCAGGCTCCAGCCCGAAGCCCTCGTTGGCGGTGTTGGCCCACAGTTCGGCACCCATCGTGCCGTCGCCCGTGCCGTACTTCTCGTCGAGGAACATCACCCACAGGGCGGCCCCGTACTCGAAGTAGTAGCCGACGCCTCCGCCGTACCAGGTGTAGGCGCCGCTCGCGACGAGGGTGGGCCAGTTGGACGCCTGCTGCCAGGAATCCACGTTGTAGTCCCACCGGGCGGACGCGCCGAAGGTCCACCCGGACGCGGCGTTCGCCGTGCCCTCCCAGATAGGAAGCGAGAACTCGGTGAAGTCCGTGGCGTATTGGCATGCGTGGTTGAATTCATGGGCGATGTAGCTCTCCACCCAGGCTCGCGGGAGGCGGTTGTCGAGCACCATGTACGAGCTCGTGCTCGACAGTCCGTCGCCGACGACCGCGTCTGCCCACCCATCGTTGGCCACGAACGCTGCCCCCCAGGAGTACTCGATCATGTAGACGTCGAACTCGGGCCCTCCCTCGGCATCGGGCGTGACGGGGGGCTCGAAGCCCAGGGTGTCGACCTGGACATCCCAGCTGGTCTCCAAGGCCTGAAGGGCGCTCTCGGCGCGGGCCGTTTCGTCGACCGCGGCGGCGGCATCGAAGTGCACGATGATGGGGTGAACCGCCGACACGAGCTGGTCGGGCTGCGCGGGGGGGCGGGGCGCCCGGAAGCCAGGCCTGCAGTCGGTCGGGGGCTCGTAGGGGGTGGCCGCAGCGAGGGACAGGACGAGGACGAGGCTCATGGGACCACCAGGCTGGGTGCGGCTTTGATGCGTAGGTAGTCGGGCATCTCGGGGGCAATCCAGCCATCGGGGGGGGCGGTCATCCGCAGGCGCATGCCGGGGTCGAGGACCACGGTCGCCCCATCCGGCACTTCCTCCCAGAGGTTCTCGCCGATGCCGATGCGCTCGCTGGCGAGGAGGAGGTGGTTCACCGGGTGATCGGGGGGTCGGAGCCGCTCGAGGCACACCTTGACGGCCTGACAGGTCGGCGCGTCCGGGCAGTGGGCTTTCTGGGTCGACAGGTGCAAGGGCATGCCCGCGCGATGGCCAATCATGGTGCGGCCATCGGTCAGGAGCACGTTGAGGAGGGGCCGGAGCACCCCGATCTCTCGCGCCGCTGTGTCGAGATCGAGCAGCGCCTCGCGGACCGTCGCGGCGGTGGCATCGGAGCAGGGCTGGTCTCGGCCGTGGGGGTCGACCCCGGCGGCCTCCAGCCGGCCCAGGAGCCAGAAAAACAGTGCCTCAGAGTCGGTGTCGCCGAGGATCTGCGACTCGAGGGCCGAGGGGGTCCGCTCCATCAGCCAGGGCCGCATCTTCTCCATGTCGAACAGCGTGCCGTTGTGGGCGAACAGCCAGCGTCCAAAGCGAAAGGGATGGGCGTTGAGGGAGTCGACGACCCCGACCGTGGCCCGGCGCACGTGCACGACGAACGTGTGGGAGGCCAACCGTTGGCTCGTGCGACTGAAGCGGTCGCAGCCGTGGGCCGCGGAGCCGGACTTGGCGACGTAGGCGTCATCGCCGACGAACCATCCGATGCCCCAGCCGTCGGGGTGCCCGACCGACTGGGCGGCCAGGGCGTTCTCCGCGTCGAGGAGCGACCGGTGCGCACGAGAGGGCACCGACGAGCGGAAGCCGAACATCCTGCACATGGGCACCTCTGTGGGCCGGTGGTGAGTAGGGGCGGTGGGAATCGAACCCACACAACCGAAGTTACCGGATTTTGAATCCGGCGCGTCTACCGATTCCGCCACGCCCCCTCACCGGGGCGGCGCCTCGCCGAAGAGGGGGCGCCGGCATCACCATAACGTGCCGCTGGGCCGCCATCAGCTCGCGGGATCGAAGATGTCGCTCCACAACGCGTCGGCCCGCTTTCGGCCCTGGCGGACTTGGCTGCTGAACCACTCCCAGCGGGCGATGTGAGCCTTGGGGGCGGGGCCGTCGCACACGTCGTAGGCGTGATCGGCCTCGGAGACGAAACGCCCACCGAGGAACTTGAAAACCTGCACCAGCTGACGGTTGGCGTCGCCGAGGCCGTCGGCGGTGAGGGCGTTCTTGAGGCCCGTCGCGACGCTGTCTTCCGCAGCCCCGAGGGGGGGCAGGATGCTCCGCTGGGGGAGCTGCACCAGCTCAGAAGTGACCGCAGCGATCTGGTAGAGAAGCACGAGATCGCGGCCGCCATCTTCGTGGGCCAGCTCTCGAGCGAGGCCAACGAAGCGCTCGGCGCCGTCGTGCACGACGGGGGACAACCCATCGATGATCCATTGCAGCGCGTCGCCTTCGAGCAGCGAGGCGCGCATGGTGGCGGCATCGTATTCGGGGGGGAGCGGGTCGCCGGTGGCGGTGCCCGTGATGAATCGGGTGATGGGCTCGCCGCGGCCACCCGCCATGGCCCGTCCGGCCCGGAGTGCCACGGCCAGGGCGGTGAGGGGAGGCACGTCGGCGCCGAACAGCACGTCGAGGACCGCTGGATCGGTGCTGCAACCGAGGGCCTCGACGGCACGACGGACCATGCGGCCGAGCTCCCGCGCAGCTGGGCGCGGGTCGCGTGTGAGGCGCACGTAGGCCTGGGTGGCAGGATGGTGGCCGTTGCCCGAGCGGTCGACGTAGAACCAGCCGCTGACCCCGTGAGGGTGCACGGTGACCATCACGGGCGCGCCGGGAGGTCCCGGGACCACCACGGTGGCGCCCGAGCCGTCTTCACGACCGACGCCGCAGCCCGCGAGCACGGGCGCATACGCGATGGCGGGACCGGGAATGGTCACGATGTCTTCTGGGTCGCCGATGACCGAGACATTGAGGGAGTATCCGAGCTGGCGGGCTCGGGTGAGCAGCATGATGCCGGCCGTGGTGGCACCGGGGCTGCTGCCGCGCAGGCAGACGTCCACGTCATCCTCCTCGAAAGGTTGCGCAGCCTAGCACGCAACAGGGCCTTCGGGCAGAGGCTGGAGGGGCGCTGCCCGCAGAGGCTGGCTACATGCGCCGCAGCGCGCGGTGCCTGCCCCCGGGTTGGCCCGCAGGAGGAACCCATGCCTTTGCCCGTGGTCGCCGTGGTCGGTCGACCGAACGTCGGCAAGTCCACCCTGTTCAACCGGATCGTCGGCTTTCGGAAGGCCATGGTGCACGACCGGCCCGGCGTCACTCGCGACCGGCTGTACGAAGAAGCCGAAGTGATGGACCGCAAGGTGCTCCTGGTCGACACCGGTGGTCTCGAGCCCGAGCCCGACACCGATCTGCTCGCCTCGATGCGACACCAGACCTTGATCGCGGTCGAGGAGGCAGACGTCATCGTGTTCCTGGTGGACGCGATCGCTGGCTTCACGCCGGCGGACATGGAGGTGGCCGACCTGCTCCGTCGGACGTCCAAGTGCGTGATCCTCGGCGTCAACAAGTGCGACGGGCCCAAGCAGGAGGACATGGCGGGAGAGTTCTGGCAGGTGGGCATCACGCCCATGCTCACGGTGTCGGCGGAACACGGCCGAGGCATTTGGGAGCTGCTCGAGGCGATCCGAGACGCCCTTCCCGAGGCCACCGAGCACGACGAGATCGATCTGATGGGCGCCGTGCTCCCGGAGGAGGACGAAGAGGACGACGGCGAGGGCACTCCTGCCCACGCCTACGACGGACCGATCCGCATCGCGGTGGTCGGCAGGCCGAACATCGGGAAGTCCACGCTGATCAACCGTCTCCTCGGCGAAGACCGCCACGTGGTCAACGACGCTCCGGGCACCACGATGGACCCCATCGACTCGCCCTTGTCCGGTGAGGACCGGGACTACGTGCTCGTCGACACCGCAGGGGTGCGTCGCCGAGCCCGCATCGACGATGCGCTGGAGCGCTGGGTCAGCTTGCGGAGCATCCGAGCCATCGAGCGCTGCCATGTGGTGTTGCTGATGATCGATGCCATGGAAGGGCCCACCGACCAGGACGCCAAGCTCGCGCAGCTCATCAACGACCGGGGCCGAGCCATGGTGCTCCTGGTCAACAAGTGGGACCTGACCAAGGAGGACGAGCAGGTCAGCAGCAAGTCCATCGAGAACACCCTGGACCGGAAGCTGCCCCATACCGCCCACGCGCCGTATCTTTTCATCTCCGCCAAGACCGGCAAGGGCGTGCACCGGGTCCTGCCGACGATCGAGAAGGTCTTCGAGCAGTTCGAGAAGCGGATCGCGACCTCTCGCCTCAACCGCTACCTGGAGTCGGCGCTCGGCAGCCACAGCCCGCCCCAGCAGCACAACCATCCGGTTCGGCTCTACTACGTGACCCAGACCCGGGTGCGCCCGCCGACGTTCTCCTACTGGTGCAACACCCCAGAGGGGATCGGGCCCGCCTACCAACGCTACTTGGCCAGGCGCCTTCGGGAAGAGTTCGACTTCGAGGGGTCGCCCCTTAGGCTGAACTTCAAGAAGCGGCGGCAGAAGGGGGAGGAGGCAGGGTGACGGTTCGGCTCCTCGAAGAGCATGTCGTGAACCAGATCGCCGCGGGCGAGGTCATCGAGCGTCCGGCCTCGGTGGTCAAGGAGCTGGTGGAGAACGCCCTCGATGCTGGCGCCCGCACCCTGGAGGTGCTGCTGGTCGACGGCGGACGCCAGCGCATCCGCATCCGCGACGATGGGTCGGGCATGGGCGAGCAAGACGCGCTCATGAGCCTAGAGCGCCATGCCACCTCGAAGATTCGTCGCGCTGAGGACCTCGCCACCGTGCGGAGTCTGGGCTTTCGAGGGGAAGCACTCCCCAGCATCGCGGCCGTCAGTCGCTTCGAAGTGGTGACCCGCCCTCACGACGCCGAAGCTGCGACCCGATTGCGAGTGGAGGGTGGCACCCTCACCGATGTCCGGCAGGTCGGCGCCCCCGTGGGCACCGAAGTGGATGTTCGCTCGCTCTTCTTCAACGTTCCGGCCCGTCGAAAGTTCCTGCGAACCGCCGCGACCGAGCTGTCCCATTGCATGGAGACCGTCACGCGGGTGGCCTTGATGCGGCCGGACGTCGACGTCCGGCTTCGGCACGGCGAGCGCCTGTTGATCCAGGCGCCGGCCTCCGATCTGGCCCGCCGCGCGGTGGACTGTCTCGGGCCCGACGCCCGAGGCCTGTTCGCCGTCGACCTCGACCGCCACGGCGTGCAGGTCCATGGCCTGGCGAGCCCGCCGGGGAAGGGGAGGAGCCACGCCAGCGGCGCGCTCTACCTGTACGTCAACGGGCGGTGGGTGCGGGACATCGTGCTGCGACGCGCCATCTACCAGGCGTACCGCGACCTGATGCCGAAGGGCCGCTACCCGGTGGTCATCCTGGACGTGTCGGTGCCCCCCGGAGAGGTCGACGTGAACGTGCACCCCACGAAGGCCGAGGTGCGCTTCGTGAACCCCCGCGACGTCACCGCCTTGGTGGCCGAGGGGCTACGGGCACGCATCCTGGAGGCCAGTGGGCAGCGCGAGACCCGCCATCGCCCCGACCGCGGCGGCTACGTAGCGGAGAGCTCCACCTTGCCCCTGGGGCGGCAGGCGCCCGCGCCCCTATTCGGCGGACCGCCCCCGATGGCTCCCCACCCGGACGACGACCCCCGGCTCGCCGCGGTGGGCGCGCCGCCGGCTTCGAACGTGGTGCCGGCGGCCGCGCCGTCGCCGGCCGGGGAGCACCCTCGAGAGGAGACGAGCGCCGGGCCGTTCCTGGTGGCCGACGGGCCAGCGCAGCACGGGGCGTCGGCCACGCCGGTTCACGTCGGAGACCGGCTCCGAACCAAGCGCCTGGTGGGCGTGGCTCGTCGCCGCTGGGTGTTGCTGGAGGACGCAGAGGGCCTCTTGGTCGTGGACGGCGCACGAGCGTCCCTCGCCCTGGCGCTGCGGCAAGGAACCGAGGGGGCCAGGCTCCTCGTGCCGGCCCGCGTGAGCCTGGACGCCGTGTGGGTGGATGCCCTCCTGGAAGCCGACGGCCTGCTCTCAGGTCTCGGCCTCGAGGTGGCTCGATTTGGCCCCCAGGAGGTCGCGGTGAAGGCGGTGCCGTTGGCGCTGGTCGATGCCGATCCCGCAGCGGTGCTCGAGGTGGCCGCGAAGGCGGTCCGGCGAGGGGACGACCCCGTGACGCGCTGGGTCGAGAGGCTGACGCCGCCTCCCCTCGATGATGGCGAGCACGAAGTGCGCACGCTGTTGGCGACCATCGATGAGCAAGGGGTGACCGTCGCGTGCACCCGGCTGGGCTGGGACGCACTGCCGTAGCGGCTTCAGTCTGCGAGGGCGGCGGCGTCGGAGTCGATCAACACCCCGCGGCTCTCCCAACCACCCTCGTCGACCTGGCTCACGGCCCAGCGGCCGGGTCCGAGGGTCAGCGCTGTGGTGTCGCGCGGCAAGATCTGCTCGACCTGCCACTGGTCGTCGACCTCTCGGTACACCACCAGGGCCTTGCGCGGCTCCCACGACACGGTGGCGTTCTCGCCGTCGACTGCGAGCTCCGGAGGGGCGACCTCACGCTCCAGTCGCGCGATGGGCGGGAGCAGGGCTGGTGCGCCATGCAGCTCAGTGAGGAGGTCGGCGAGGCCCGCCTGGTTGTCGAGCACCGGCTTGGCGCGGAAGCCGATCCAGCCAGCGGTGCGACTGGCGTGGCGGGCCAGGTCGATCTGGGTGCGGATCTCGTCGAGGCTCCATGCGGGTCGCCCGGCCTTGGTGAAGTCGAGACCGACGACCAGGGGCCGGTCCGGCTCGCTGTGCTCGTTCCACCACTCGAGGAGGCGGTCGTAGCGTTGCGCCTCCTTCGTGGTCGGCCAGTACAGCTGCGGGGCGAGGTAGTCGACGAAGCCCTCGTCGTACCAAGTCATCGGGTCGGCGTGGAGCGCAGTGACCTGGTCCATGCCGCGGATGCCCTCGGGCTGTCCCGGGCGGTAGATGCCGAAGGGGCTGATGCCGAAGCGGACATGGGGGCGGCGGGCCCGAACGGTGTGGGCCAGGCGGTGGACGAGGGTGTTGACGTTGTCGCGACGCCATGCGTCGAGCTCGAGCAGGCCGCCGGTCTTCTGGTAGGCGCTGAAGCTGGCTTCGTCGGGGAAGCGCTTGCTGCCATCTGGGTAGGGGTAGAAGTAGTCGTCGAGATGGACCCCATCGACGTCGTAGCGGGTCACCACGTCGTCGACGACGGCCACGGCGTGGTCCTGCACTTCGAGCACGCCCGGATCGAGCCACAGCAGGTGCCCCCAGCGATGGGTGTGGTCCTTCGCCGTGTTGGAGATGTGCTGCGGGTGTCGGCGAGGCTTGGAGGACAGCGCGGCTCGGTAGGGGTTGAACCAGGCGTGGACCTCGATGCCCTCCCCGTGGGCCCGCTCGATGAGGTATTGCAGCGGATCGAGGTCCGGGGCCTCCCCTTGGGTTCCGGTGAGGTACCTGGACCAGGGCTCGTGGAGGCTGTCGTAGAGGGCGTCACCCTCGGGGCGCACCTGGAACACCAGGGCATTGAAGCCGGTGTCTTTCGCTGTGTCGACCAGCCGGTCGAGCTCCGCACGCATCGTCTCCGCTGAGAGGCCTGGCTTCGACGGGAAGTCGAGGTTGGCGACGGTGGCGACCCACAGGCCGCGTAGCTCTCGAGGAGCGGTCACGGGCACGGTGGCCACCATGGGCGCGGCGACCTGGACGGCCTCGGGGTGGTGGGGCGCCTGGGCAGGGTAGCCCGCCAAGGTGGAGCCAGGCCCTGGGCCCGAGCACGCGAGCAGTGCGAGGAGGAAGGGGGCCATGGAGGCCTTTCGGGGGAAGGGGTGGGGAGGGAAGGGGACCCTCATCCTCAGTGTAGCCGCGTAGGGCCCCGCGGCCAGTCCTGGCAGCCATTCCCGAATCGTCAGGATACCCACGGTCGATGCGCTCTTCCACACCGACTTTTCGCGCCGGACTCGTCCTCGGGACGGGCCTGTCTCTGGCGGCCGCGTTGCTGCTGGTGCCCGACGCCACAGATGCCCAGCCCACGGGTCCGGCCACCTTCTGCGATGCCTACCCCAGCATCCCGGCCTGCACGGAGGGGGTGGTGGAGTGCACCACCTGCCACGTGAATCCGCCCGAGCTCAACGTGTACGGCGCCGACGTCAGCGGCGAACTCGCCGTTGGCACGGCGCGGCCGCTGGCCGGCGACGCCTTCGATGCGGCCCTCGGGCCCGCCCTGGTCGCTGTCGAGGGCATGGACTCAGATGGCGACGGCTACAGCAACCTCGAGGAGCTCGAGGCGGGAAGCTCGCCGGCCGACGAGCGCTCCACGCCGGTCCCCGAGGACTGCGTCGACGAGGGGGCCGACGCCTGGAACACCTGCGGCTACGACGCAGCCTTCGCCTTCAAGAAGGTCCACATCGACTTCTGCGGCCGCTCCCCGAACCTCGCGGCACGGGAAGCGTTTGCCGGGGCGAGCGACCCGGCCGGAGCGCTCCACGATGCCCTGGATGCCTGCCTCGACAGCGAATACTGGCGGGGAATCGATGGCCGGGTGTGGAACCTGGCCAACCGCAAGATCGGGCCGCTGCAGGCCATCAAGTCGGGGGTCGAGGCCGGCCCCATCCCCCTCGCGGACTACGACGACGACTACGCCTACTGGACGTACACCCAGACCGACGGGCACGACGTCCGCATGATGCTCACCGGCAGCGACCTCGTGCGGGCCACCCGCGATCGCGACGGCATCAGCCAGTATGAGGTGCTCAACCGCACGCCTGATCAGGACTACGACCTGCGTGGCTACGACCAGTATCAGGCCGTCCGCAAGGCGAAGCGTGCGGGGCTGCTCACCCACCGCTGGTTCTTGATGAGCAACACCATGTTCACCGCGATTCCGCGGACCACGGCGGCCCAGGCCTACCGGGTGTTCCTCGGCTACGACATCTCGCGCCTCGAGGGCCTTCAGCCCGTCGACAACGAGCCACTGGACTACGACAGCAAGGGCGTGCAGGCCGAGGCGTGCGCGGTCTGTCACTCCACCCTCGACCCGTTGGCCTACCCCTTCTCTCGCTACAACGGCATCGGGGACGCCTACGGCTTCAACAACCAGTACGAATACTGGGACGACCGGATGGAGGGCTTCGTGCTCTCCGACGGACCCGGCGTGCTCGACACCCCTGAGGAAGGGGTGCTCTTCGGGCAGACGGTCGCCGACGTCGTGGAGTGGGGGGAGGTGGCCACCCAGAGCGAGGCCTTCCGGCGCTCCCGCGTCCTCGACTACTGGACGATGCTGCTCCGCGAGAGGCCCCGTCCTCAGGAAGCGGCCGCGTTCCAAGCCTTGGTCGACGGCCTCGCCGACCACTGGTCCATCGAAGCGATGCTTCACGACCTCGTCGACACGGAGGCGTACGGTGCTCCATAGCAAGACACTCCTCTGGGGCCTGGTCCTGGCGCTCGGTGCTGCATGCAGCGGCGAGTCCGAGCCTGACGTGAAGGTCACACCGCTGCCCGACGCCGCCGCCAGCCGCGTGGAGCGGGTGCTGCCGAAGTCCGGCGAGGTGTGGGGCCGTGACCTAGCCGCCGCCTTGGCCCTCGACGAATTCGAGCTGTGCCGCGAGCTCGGCACCGAGGACTGCATCCGCGAGGCCCATCGGATCACGATGGGGGGGATGGAACCGGAGCGCCTCGGCATCGACGAGCCGCTGGAGAACGCTCTGGTGAGCGCCCCCATCGCGTTCGAGCGCGTGGCCATCTCCGCCTGCGGAGTGCGCTACGACCGCGACGGGGAGGGCACTCCGGTGCTCTTTGGCGCAGTGCGGTCGAGCGACACCCTTCAGGCTCGCCAGGAGGTGAGCGAGAACCTCGTTCGCCGCCTGCTGGCCCGACAGCCCACCCAGGTGGACCTCGACGCCCTGGAGGGGCTGCACGGTGCGCTGTCTCCGATCTCTGACGACCTGGTCCGGGACTGGTCTGTCGGTGCCTGTGTGGTCGTGGCGACGTCCACCGAAGCCCTCTTCTACTGACCGGTGGAGCCCACGTGACCCAGCGTTCCCAGCCGACCCGCCGCCAGTTCGTGCAAGGCCTTGCCGCCCTCACGGGCGCCACCGCCGGCACCTCCGCTCTGCTGAACAGCGATGCCTTGGCGCAATCCGCCAAGGACCCCCGCTTTCTCATCGTGCTGTGCGCCGGGGGAGGGGGCTCGATCATCGATGGCCCCTTGGCCATTCGCGCCAGCGAGTGCGCCACCCCCGACGTCCTCAACACCTTCCCCGACGAGCAGGTGGTGGGCTGGGACGGCTCCCCGTTCCGGGCGGTCGACCAGGAGGGGGCAGATCTCGGCCCGATCCCCGCGTCCTACTCGGTCACGCCGTCCACCTACATGGAGCGGCTGCGCCACGAGATGATGGTGGCCACGTGGACTCGGACGTCGGTCAACCACGCGATCGGACAGCGGCGCTCGATCACCGGCAACGAGGCATGGAAGGGCCGTACCCTCCAGGAGCTGGTGGCCTGGCAGTACGGCGCTGAGGCCCCCATCCCCAATGTGCACCTGCTGCCCGGCTTTGGCTTCACCGACCACGGCACCGACGCCACGCTCCCCATCTGGTCCCGAGGCCAGCTCGTGGCCAACCCCTCCACGTGGCCGCTCTCCTTGGACGGGTCCAAGGGCCTGAAGAACGGCATGAGCCCCGACGTGCTGGCGGCCATCCGGTCGCAACGCAACGAGGTCTTCGAGCCGGGCACGCGCTTCGAGCGGGTGTTTCAGAAGGCCCCCCGCTTGCTCGAATGGCACGAGATCCGCGGCACTCCGCAGGAGCGCATCGAGGGGCTCGACCTCATCAACAAGCTGCTGGTGCGCTCCAACGATCCGAGCTTCCCCATCACGGACTTCGGACTCGAGGGGTCCCCTGCGGGGCAGGCGGTGCGCGATGCCTTCCCGAACTACCAGCTCGATCCCCTGCACGCCCAGGCCGCCTTGGCGTTCCTCCTGCTCAAGTACCGGGTGAGCGTCACGGTCACCCTCGGCGCGACCTCCGACTTCATCTTCGACGAGGACGCCACGGGCGGCAGCAACATCCTGGCCCACAACAGCGTGCTCAATCCGCCGCTGGCCTTCGACAGCTCCCACCAGGGCCATCGCTCGGCTCAGGCGGTGGGTTGGCAGAAGGTGCTCCGGACCGCAGACAGCCTGATGGCCCTGCTGAAGGCCGAGGACTTCGGGGACGGCACCAGCATGTGGGACCGCACCCTCATCTACGTGGCCAGCGATTTTGGCCGTGAGAAGCGGCGTCCCGAGGGCGCCACGGAGTGGGGGACCAGCCACCACGTGAACAACGGCGTCGCCATCCTGAGCCCCCTGGTGCCCGGGAACACGCTGCGAGGTGGCCTCGACAGCGACACGGGCCTGACCTTCGGGTTCGACCCGGTCACGGGGTCCCCCGAGCCCGGTCGTGAGATGGAGGAGGCGGAGATCTTCTCCGGTCTGCTCGGGGCTCTCAACGTCGACACGTCGGGTTCGGGCCTGCCCGGCATGCCCGCGATGAGGAAGTCTTGATGCGCTCGTTGCTCCTGCTTCTTCCTCTGCTCATGGCCTGCAACGGTGGCGACGGCGACGACGTCCGGACCCAGAACGGCACCACCCTGCCCGCCGAGGGCGGCGACACGGACTTCGATGGCGTGGCCGACGGGGAGGACTGCGGCCCAGCCGACGCCCAGATCTACCCGGGGGCCTACGATGCCCCCGGCGACGGTGTCGACGCCGACTGCGACGGCGAGGACCCCGTTCACGACTGGGTCGGCGACTGGCAGGTGGTCGACGTGCAGGCCCTGTACACGACCTACCCCATCCTCGTGCCCCAGACGGGCGAGGGGACGCTGGCGGTCGACGCCAACGGCGACGCCGATCTCGATGCCCGCGCAGCCCTGGACCCGTCCCTCACCGGGGTGCCTTTCGAGGTGTTCGCCGACCTCACCCACGCCGGCCATGCAGCGCCGCAGGCCCGGGTCGAGCAGGTGATGCTCTACCTCGACGGCGAGGTGGCAGCACCGGGCCTCGAGGAGGTCTCGTACGCCGACCTCCTCTGCACCGTCGACGGCGACGCGATGCACTGCAAGGGCACCCTCAAGGCCCTGGACATCACCCTCGACACCGACGTGTGGCTCGAGCGGGACTGACGAGGCTGCGGTCAGCTCTTCTTCTTGCCCTTCTTGCCCTTCTTCTTGCCGCCGCCGCCACCGCCGGACGTCTTGTAGGTGTACGGCACGCGAACGTGGACCTTGAAGTAGCCCTGCCCGATGTGCCACATGGACGAGTCCAGGTCACCCAAGGAGAGGATGGAGCCGCCGACCTCCTGGGGGATGTACGCCTGGCTGTTCCAGCCGAAGCTCACCAGCAGGGTCTCGGACAGGGGCACCTCCACGTTGGCCTTCACGTCGATGCCCGGGCGGAGGAAGTGGGTGTTCCCCAGGGTGTCCGAGGGCAGGTAGGCGTAGGTGGCCCGAAGGCCTGCCCCGACATCGAAGCGAAACGGCCCCTTCAGCAATGGGATGCGAATCGACAGCGGCCGGAAGCCGACGCCGTACATGCCGGTGGAGCCCCCGAACCAGCCGCGGCCGCTGATGAAGAACTGGTCGGGGATGAGGAAGTGGCTGATGCGGATCTCGTCCATCTGCAGGACCTGGCTGCGGTACTGGGACGGGATCTCGTGCTTGAGCTGGCGCAGCCGCTTCTTGTCGAGGACCGCAGCGATGGAGATGACGAGCCCGGTGTGTACCGGCTGGTCTCGGTAGACGGGTCCGGTGATCAGGTTGGCGGCGGGGCCCACGCCGATGTCGATGGGGATCTCGACCTTCTTGGCGAGGGCGAACTGCGTGAGGAGGAGGGCGAGCATCAAACCTCCTTGGGGGCGTCCCGCGCGGACGTTCGAGGACGAGCCTACATTCAGCTCCCAGCTCCCAGCTCCCAGCTCCCAGCTCCCAGCTCCCAGCTCCCAGCTCCCAGCTCCCAGCTGCCAGCTCCCAGCTCCCAGCTCCCAGCTCCCAGCTCCCAGCTCCCAGCTCCCAGCTCTCAGCTCCAGAGGTCCTCAGCCACCCGCAGCACCTGCTCCACATCGTCCGCCGCCACCTCCTCGAATCGCAGCGTGTTCTGCCAGGTCCGCTGCTTGCGGGCGAACCGTCGCGTGTCCCGCTTCGTGCAGCGCACCGCCTCGTCGAGGTCGAGGCCGTCGAGCAGATGGCTGCACAGATGCCGATAGCCGAGGCTCAAGAGGGGCTTTGCCGTGCGCTCGAAGCCTGCGCCGAGGACCCCACGCACCTCGTCGACGTAGCCCCCAGCCATCATCTGATCGACGCGGCGGTCGATCCGCTCGTCCAGGTCGGGGCGCTCGAGCCACAGGGAGGCTGCCTCGAACCGGTCCGGCGCCTCGGCATGGACCCGCTGCAGCTCGGACAGGCGCTCCCCCCCGGCTCGGAACACCTCGACCCCCCGGACGAGCCGCACCCTGTCATTGGGGTGCAGCCGCTCTGCGAGCACCGGGTCCACGCGCTGCAGCTCGCCGTGGAGGTCCTCGATGGCCTCGACCTCGGCCCGTAGCGCAGGGTCGACGGTCGGTGTGATCACGAAGCCTCGCAGCAGGCCGCGGAGGTACAGGCTCGTGCCCCCGGCGACGACCACCCGAGGGTGGGCCGCCAAGGCCTCGTCCGCGAGGGCCACGAAGTCAGTGGCGTCGAAGGGCTGGTCGATGTCCACCACGTCGATGCCGACGTGGGGCACCCGATCCCGCTCCTCTAGGGTGGCCTTGCCTGTTCCGATGTCGAGGCGGCGGTAGACCTGCATGGCGTCGGCCGAGACGACGATGGCGTCGAAGGCCTCGGCCACCGCGAGCGCTGCTGCGGTCTTTCCGGCTGCTGTGGGGCCACCGAGCACCAGCACTTGGGGGGGCGTCATGGGTTCTCCGGGAGGAACAGGCCGGGACGTACGTCAGGGCGGGCGGTCCACGGCCTGCGTCGAACACGTCGACGACCCACAGGCCAGTGCATCGTCCCGGAGATGGGATACGGAGGCCGGCCGTGGAGGCTCCGTGGACATTGTTCTCGACTTCGAGCGGCCGGTGGTCGAGCTGCGCAAGCGCATCGCCCAGCTCCGCGAGCTGCAGGAGACTCAGGGAGTGGATCTCTCTGCGTCGATCGACCAGCTGGAGGTGCAGGCGGCGAAGCTGCAGGAGCGCATCTTCACGAAGCTGTCCCCGTGGCAGCGCACGATGCTCGCCCGGCACCCTGAGCGTCCCTACATGCTCGACTACGTCGGCCACAGCATGTACGGATTCAGCGAGCTGCACGGCGACCGCGCGGGCTTCGACGACAATGCCCTCATCACGGGCTTCGCACGTTTCAAGCCCACGGCGGATGGCGATCCTCTCAACCATCGCTCCGTCGCGGTCATCGGCCATCAGAAGGGTCGAAACACCAAGGAAAACATCTTCCGCAACTTCGGCATGGCCCGTCCCGATGGCTACCGCAAAGCACTGCGGGTCATGCACATGGCCGAGCGCTTCGGCATGCCCATCCTGTGCTTCATCGACACGCCAGGTGCCTACCCGGGCATCGATGCGGAAGCCCGAGGCCAGGCCGAGGCCATCGCCCGCAACATCATGGAGATGAGCCGCCTCAGGGTGCCCGTCGTGGCCCTGGTGATGGGGGAGGGAGGCAGCGGTGGAGCCCTGGCGATCGGCGTCGCCAACCGGGTGTTGATGCTCGAAAACTCGGTCTACTCGGTGATCAGTCCCGAGGGCTGCGCCGCCATCCTGTGGCGGGATCGGGCTGAGGGCCCCAAGGCCGCCGAGGCTCTGAAGATCACGGCGTCCGACTGCATGAAGCACGGCGTCGTCGATCAGGTGATCCAAGAGACCCTAGGAGGCGCGCATCGCTTCCGTGCCGAGGCCCTGGCGTCGGTGGATACCGCGCTGCGGACCCACCTCTCCGGCCTTCTGGAGATGTCGGGGGACGAGCTCGTCGCTCAGCGCTACGACCGGTTCCGCGTGATGGGCGCGATGACCGAAGAGCCCGTGGGGTGAGCGACATCGCGGCCGACGACGTGCGTGAACAGCATCCCTGCGGCGCCCTGCGTGGCCACCTACGGGTCCCGGGAGACAAGAGCGTGTCCCATCGTTCGCTGATCTTCGGCGGGCAGGGGAGAGGCACCACGCGGGTCCGAGGCCTGCTGCGCTCGGGCGACGTGCACGCCACCTGGGGTGCCATGGAGGCGCTGGGTGTGTCCATCGAGGACCACGGAGACGAGGTGTTGGTGCACGGTGTGCCCGCCCTCGAGGAGCCCTCGAACGTCGTGGACTGCGGCAACTCTGGCACGTCCATTCGCCTGTTGGCAGGGGTGCTCGCCCGCATCGATGGCCACGGCGTGCTCACGGGCGACGGGTCGCTCCGCCGCCGCCCCATGGCGCGGGTCGCCGAGCCCCTGCGACGCATGGGGGCCCGCATCGAAGGTCGTGCCGGTGGCAGGCTGGCTCCGCTGGCCATCCGGGGGGGCGGCCTGCATCCGGTCGACCACGATCTGACCGTGGCGTCGGCCCAGGTGAAGTCCTGTCTGCTCCTGGCCGGCCTCGCCTGCGGCACCCGCGTGCGCGAGCCCCGCCAGAGCCGCGATCACAGCGAGCGCTTCTTCGCGGCCATGGGCCGTCCGCTCACGGTGCACGACGACCGCTGGCTCGAGGTGGTTCCCGGCCCCCTCGAACCCATCGACGTCGAGGTCCCCGCCGACGTCTCCTCGGCGGCGTTTCTCCTCGTGGCGGCATCGCTTGTGCCCGGGTCCGAGGTGGAGCTGCCGCGGGTCGGCCTGAACGCCACGCGAACCGGCATCATCGATGCGCTGCGGGCCATGGGGGCCGACATCGAGGTCGTCGACGAAGACCGGTCCGGCGTCGAGCCCATGGCCACCCTCGTCGTCCGGCACGCGCCCCTCCACGGCATCCGCATCGATGGCGACCTTGCCCTGCGTAGCCTCGACGAGCTCCCCGTCCTGGCGGTGGCGGCGGCGTTCGCCGAGGGAGAGACCGTCATCGCGGACGCCGCCGAGCTGCGGGTCAAGGAGTCGGACCGCATTGCCCGGGTCGCTGCAGGGCTGCGCTGCCTTGGGGTCGACGTGGAGGAGCGCCCGGACGGCATGTGCATCCAGGGCGGCGGATGCTCAGGCGCCGAGCCTGCGGTGGTCGACGCTTCAGGGGACCACCGCATCGCGATGGCCTTCACCGTCGCGGGCCTCGTGGCGCCAGCGGGGGTCCGGGTTCGGGCGGCATCTGCCGTCGAGAGCTCCTGGCCGAGCTTCTACACCGATCTGTCTTCGTTGCTGCCCGGGAGGGCCTCGTGACCCAGCGTCTCCGCATTGCCGTCGATGGCCCTGGCTCCAGCGGCAAGGGCACCGTCGCGCGCGCCGTGGCCCGCGAGCTCGGCTACGCCTACGTCGATACCGGCGCGATGTACCGGGCGGTGGCGCTGTTCGCACTGCGCCGCGAGGTGGACTGGGACGACGGGGATGCCCTCGCGAGCCTGGCGTCTTCCCTGCGCTTCGAGTTCCAGTGGGACGGCGACGTCCTCCGGGTGTTCGTCGACGGCGGCGAGGTCACCCGGGACCTGCGTCGGGATGCCATGAGCACGGGCGCCAGCCGCGTGTCGCGCTACGCCGCGGTGCGCCAGGCGTTGCTCGAGCTGCAGCGGGAGCTCGCGGCCCAAGGGGGCGTCGTCATGGACGGCCGCGACATCGGCACCGTAGTCCTTCCCGACGCGGAGCTGAAGGTGTACCTCGACGCCGACCTCGACGTCCGCGCGCGTCGTCGCCATGAGGAACTCGTGCGGCGAGGGGAGGGCGTGCCCTTTGCCCGGGTCAAGGAAGCCCTCGCCGCGAGGGACAAGCGCGACGCGGAGCGAGACGTGGCACCGCTGCGAGCCGCGGACGATGCCATCCGAATCGACACCACTCAGCTGACCATTCCTGCTGCCGTGGACGCCGTGTTGGCGTTGGTCGCGGACCACCCGAAAGCATGACCGCACCCCAGCGCTGCACGGGGTCGGCGGCCGTTGACAGGCATGCCCAGCAGCGATAGACCGCGCCCCCTGAGGGCGCGCGTGCGTCCTTTGTACATCGCGGTCCCGGGCATTTGGGCGCAGGACCGCACCACGACTCCATCCCCCCGTCGCCGGCACCACCATCCGGGGCTTGCACGGGGACACCAGGTTTGTTTCATATGAGCGAAAATATCGCGGACGTCCCCCTCTCCCAGCTCTCTGACGACCAGTTCAAGAGCTTTTTTGATGACTTCATGTCCGAGAAGGGGGTCCGCGAGAAGTCGGTCGTCCAGGGCCGCGTTCTCGACGTTGGATCCGAGTGGGTCACGGTCGACATCAGCTACAAGGCCGAGGGGCTGATTCGCGCTTCCGAGTTCCGGAACGCCGAAGGCGAGATCGAGATCAAGCCCGGCGATGTCGTCGAGGTCTACCTCGACACCATGGACAACGAGGATGGCATCCTCATCCTGTCCAAGGAAAAGGCCGACCTCATGCGCGCCTGGGAGGAAATCTCCAAGGCGGTCGAGGCCGACGAAGTCGTGCACGGACAAATCGTCGCCCGCGTCAAGGGTGGTCTCCAGGTCGACATCGGCGTCAAGGCCTTCCTGCCCGGCTCCCAGGTGGACCTGCGCCCCGTCAAGAACCTCGACAAGCTCATTGGCGAAGAGTTCGACTTCAAGATCATCAAGTTCAACCAGCGCCGCGGCAACATCGTGCTGTCCCGCCGCGTCCTGCTCGAGCAGGAGCGTGAGGAGAAGCGCGAGGAGACCATCGAGCGCCTCCAGATCGGCGCCATCATGACGGGCGTCGTGAAGAACATCACCGACTACGGTGCGTTCATCGACCTCGGCGGCATCGACGGCCTGCTCCACATCACCGACATGTCCTACGGGCGGCTCAACCACCCCAGCGAGATGTTCGAGGTGGGCCAGTCCATCGAGGTCAAGATCCTCAAGTTCGACCCGGACTCCCAGCGTGTCAGCCTCGGCTACAAGCAGATCCGTCCCGATCCGTGGGAAGAGGCCGACTACAAGTACCCGATGGGTGCCATCGTCCGCGGCAAGGTCGTGTCCATCCCGGACTACGGCGCGTTCGTGGAGCTCGAAGACGGCATCGAGGGCCTGGTCCACATCTCCGAGATGACCTGGAACAAGCGCATCAAGCACCCCTCCAAGCTGGTGGCCGTGGGCGACATGATCGAGGCCAAGGTGCTCGGCATCGACGTCCACGAGAAGCGCATCTCCCTGGGCATGAAGCAGCTCGAAGACAACCCCTGGGATGTCGTCGAGCAGCAGTACCCGGTGGGCTCCATCGTCAATGGCAAGGTTCGGAACATCACCGACTTCGGCATCTTCGTCGGCATCGACGAGGGCATCGACGGTCTGGTGCACATCTCCGACCTGTCTTGGGGCCAGCGCATCCGCCACCCCTCCGAGCGCTACAAGAAGGGCGACGACGTCGAGGCCCGCGTGCTCGACATCGACAAGGATCAGGAGCGCTTCAGCCTCGGCATCAAGCAGCTCTCTGAGAACCCTTGGTACACGGTCCTGTCCCGCTACTTCCTCGGCCAGGTGGTCGAGGGTCCGGTCGTGCACCGGGCCGACTTCGGCATCTTCGTCGAGGTCGAGGATGGTGTGGAAGGCCTCGTGCATCTCTCCGAGATGCTCTTCGACGGCGACGACTGGCACGAGAAGTACCCGGAAGGGAAGAAGATCAAGGCCGAGATCATCCACATCGACAACCACGATGAGAAGATCAGCCTGTCCGAGAAGGGTGCGTCCGACCGCTCCGCTGGCGACATCGAGGGCTTCATGGAGAAGCAGAACGATGCTGGCGCGCGCCTCGGCGACGTGATGGGCGACCTGTCGCGCCGTCTGCAGGGCGACGCCGAGGGCGAGGGCGACGCTGCCCCCGTCGAAGGTGAGGTCGAGGCTTCCGCTGAGGCCGAGGTCGAGGCTCCGGTCGAGGCCGAGGCTGCTGCCGAGGTCGAGGCTCCTGCCGACGCCGAGGTCGAGGCTCCCGCCGACGCCGAGAAGACCGACGAGAGCTGAGCCCGTGCATGAGGCCGCCACCACGGTGGTGGCCTCGCGTTATGGGTCGGGCGCATCCCTTGCGAGGGGTGCGCCCTTCTCTTTTCTGGGGTTTCGAATGGGTCGGTACCTTGCCATCGCCGCACTCCTGCTGTTCCTCGTCGCCGTCGGCGTGATGGCACTCTTCGTGGTGCAGAACGGTGCTCGCACCACTCAGCTCTCGCTGGATCTGGGCTTCGCCGCGTGGCAGCTCAAGGAACCCGTTGCGGTCCCCGCCTTGTTTGGCGCGGCGTTCGGCTCGGGGTTGCTGTTGGGCGTCGTGCCCATGTGGATCCGCGGTTTGGCTCGTGGACGCAAGCTCAAGCAGCTCGAGCGCCAGGCCGCGCTGTCGGCGGGCCAGTCGGAGCGACCTTGGTAGAGATCGGCAAGCGGCGTAGGCCCAAGGGTGCACGTCCGCGCAAAGACCGTGACGCGGCCCAGCACGACGACCGAAGCGGCGACCGCAGGGCCCAGGCCAACCCCGGTCGAGTGGCTGCGGTGCGAGCCCTGGTGGCGGTAGACGAGGGGCGGCACCTGGAGGAGGTCCTGCCGGAGCTGCTCCCCGAGGACCCTCGTGACCGAGCTCTGGGATGGTTCCTGGCCTTTGGGGTGCTCCGTACCCGGGGGCAGCTCGATGCTGCCTTGCGACCCCTCCTGCACCAGGTGCTGGCGGACCTCGACCCGGCCGTGCGAGCCACGCTGCGGGTCGGCGCCTTCGAGACGTATTTCGGTCGCGCCAAGGCCCATGCGGTGGTGAGTCAGGCCGTGGAGGCGGCCCGGAGTGCCGGTGTCGGGCGCGCCAGCGGCCTCGTGAACGCGGTGCTGCGGAAGCTGCCCGAGGCGCCGCCGGTCCATGCCAACCACCCCTTGTGGCTCGTGGAGCGCTGGCGTGGCCGCTACGGAGAGGCTGCCGAGGCTTGGCTTGTCGCCAACGGCGAGCCACCTCCCGTGTTCATTGTGGCCCCCAACGGGCTCCCCGATGGTCTGGAGGGCGAGTCCGTGAGTGTCGAGGGCGAGCACGGCGACCCCACCGTCGTGCCCCATGTCTACCGGGTGACGCCCTCGGGGCCCGTGCCCGATCTGCCCGGCTTCGACGCAGGTGCGTTCTGGGTTCAGGACCTCGCAGCGGTGCGGGTCGCCGACCTGGTCGCCGACGCCGTGGGGGAGGGGAGCACGGTGCTCGACGCCTGCGCGGCTCCAGGGGGGAAGAGCTTCCGGATGATCAGCCGCGGCCTGTCGGTCACCGCCGTCGACAAGCGGTCGTCCCGTCTGGCGCCGCTGCGCGAGGGCGTCGCGAGGCTCGGCTTCGAGCTGACCGCACACGCCCACGACTGGACGAAGGGCCCCATGCCCGAGGGCGGGACCTTCGATGCGGTGCTGGTCGACGCACCGTGCACGGGCCTCGGCACGGTGCGGCGCCATCCAGAGATCCGCTGGCGTCGGCAGCCCTCCGATCTCGAGCGGGCCCCCCAACTCCAGGGTCAGATCCTCTCTGCGGCAGCGAACCACGTGGCCCCAGGCGGTGTGTTGGTCTACGCGGTGTGCAGCCCTGAGCCCGAAGAAGGGCGCGACGTCGTTCGGGTCTTTCTCGAGAGGCACCCCGACTTCGTGCAGGAGGCCGCCCTCGACACGGCCCCGCCGGTCCAGGGGGAAGACGCACACGCTGCGGTACGGCTCCGTCGTTCAGGGGGAGCCTCGGAGGGTCGGCCATGACCCCGATGTTCCAGCAGTACGCGCGGCTGAAGGCCGAGCAGCCAGACTCCGTGCTGTTCTTCCGAATGGGGGACTTCTACGAGGTCTTCTTCGAGGACGCGGAGCTGTGCTCCAGGGTGCTCGATCTCACCCTCACGGCACGCAACAAGCAGAACGACAACCCCATCCCGATGGCGGGCGTGCCCCACCACGCAGCCGCTGGCTACATCCAGCGCATGACCGAGGCGGGCCACAAGGTGGCCATCGCCGAGCAGGTCGAAGACCCGGCCAAGGCGAAGGGGCTGGTGGACCGGGCCATCGTGCGGGTCGTCACCCCAGGGGTCACCCTCGACCCCACCACCCTGGCCCACGACACCCACAACTGGCTGGCCACGGTGTGCCGCATGGAGGCCGGGCCCGAGCACGAGGCTGGCTATGGGCTTGCGTTCGTCGACGCTTCCACGGGAGACGCCCGGCTCACCGAGGCCTCCCAGTTGGAGGTCGCGAGGGCCGAGCTCGCCCGGCTCGAGCCCGCCGAGGTGATCCTCGGGCCTGGGGTGGAGGCCGACTTCCTCGCAGAGATCGGCGCCACGACCTTGTCGACGGTGGAAGAAGAGGCGTGGACCCTCCAGGAGGCCCGCCGCGAGGTCCAGACGGTCTGCGGGGCGTCTCCAGGCTCCTTCGGCATCGACCCGGGTCCGGGCCTGAGCGCCATCGGCGCGGCCCTTCGGTACGTGCGCGATCGGTTGGGCGGCCAAGTGCACAACGTGCACTCCATCGCCCCGTACCGGCTCGACGGCTTCATGGTGCTCGACCGCACCACACGCCGCAACCTCGAACTCACTCGGACCATTCTGGAGAACCGCCGCAAGGGGAGCTTGCTGTCCTTGCTGGACCGGGCGGCCACAGCGATGGGGAGCCGACGCCTCGAAGAGTGGCTCGCCTACCCGCTCATCGATCTCGAGCGCATCCGAGCCCGGCAGGGAGCCGTGGCTGAGCTGGTGGACAGCCCCGACGCCCGAAGCGACCTGCGGGCCGCGCTCAAGGAGTGCGCGGACATCGAGCGCATCGGCGCCCGCGTCGCGCAGGGCACCGCTCATGCGCGCGACCTGGCTGCCCTGGCGCGCACCCTCGCCGCCGTGCCCCACGCGGTGGCGGCGGCGCGGCCCCTGCGGGCTCTGCACCCCCATCTGCCCGACGACCTGTGTGTCGACGTCGGCGAGGACCTCGCGACCTGGCTGGTCGAGGCACCTCCGGTCTCGCTCACGGAAGGGGGAGTGATCGCTCCCGGGGCCCACACCGAGCTCGACGAGATCACTGCGCTGTCGCTCGATGGCGTGGGACGCATCGGCGCCATGGAGGCGGCCGAGCGCAAGGCCACCGGCATCGGGTCCCTCAAGATCCGAAGCAACAAGGTGTTCGGCTACTACATCGAGGTCTCGGCGGCGAACCTGCACCGGGTGCCCGACCGCTTCCTCCGCAAGCAAACCCTCGCGAACTGCGAGCGCTACATCACGGCAGAGCTGAAGGACCTCGAGGAGAAGGTGCTCGGGGCCGACGAGCGTCGCAAGGCGCTGGAGTACGAGCTCTTCGTGCAGCTGCGGGAGCGAGTCGCGGTGCACCTGTCCCGCCTGCAGACCCTCGCCCGCAAGCTGGCCTCCCTCGACGGGGTTGGGGCCCTGGCCGAGGCGGCGGAGCGCTACCGGTGGTGCCGGCCGACCGTCGACGAGAGCCCCGTGCTGTCGATCGTGGCAGGGCGCCATCCGATGGTGGAGGCCGCCCTGCAGGACGAACGCTTCGTCCCCAACGACGTGGCCCTCGAGCCCGAGCGTCGCCTCGTCATCCTGACGGGTCCGAACATGAGCGGGAAGTCCACGGTGATGCGGCAGACGGCCCTCATCGCGCTGCTCGCTCAGCTCGGCTCCTTCGTTCCTGCAGACGAGGCCCACGTGGGCATCTGCGACCGGATTTTCACCAGGGTAGGGGCCGCTGACGACCTGCGCCGAGGACAGTCCACCTTCATGGTGGAGATGAGCGAGACGTCCGCCATCCTGCACCACGCCACCGCGCGGTCACTGGTGGTGCTCGACGAGATCGGCCGGGGGACGAGCACCTACGACGGCCTGTCGATCGCCTGGGCCGTCGCCGAGGACCTCGCTGAGCGGGTCCAGTGTCGAGCGATGTTCGCGACGCACTACCACGAGCTGTGCGAGCTGGCGGAGCAGACCCCCGGCGTCATCAACCAGTCGGTGGGCGTCAGCGAGTTCCGGGGCGAGATCGTCTTCCTTCGGCGCCTCAAAGACGGCGGCGCCAGCCGCTCCTACGGAATTCAGTGCGCTCGCCTGGCAGGATTGCCGGGCCACGTGGTGGAGCGAAGCCAGCAGCTGCTGACCCGCTTCGAGAAGCATGCGCCTCGCAACGACCGGCAGCAGCTGTCCTTGTTCGGCGCAGTTGGAGCACCTGTGCTCGACGACGACGGGGCCGAGCCTGCGCTCGCAGATCCGGTGGCCTCGGCCCTCAGGGACGCCGTCGATGCCATCGAACCGGACACCCTCACCCCGCGCCAGGCCCTCGACGCAGTCTACGCCCTGGTCGAACTGGCCCGCACACCCCAGGCTTGAACCCGGTGCACGACGCCATCGAAGGGTTCATGTATCACCTGAAGGTAGAGCGCAATCGCTCCGAGCACACCTTGCTCGGCTACGGATCGGACCTAAGGCGCTTCGCGGACTGGCTGGAGGTGCGGGGCCGCACGGCGCCTTCCGTGGTGGCCCGCGACGACGTGGCCGGCTTCATGCAGCATCTTCGGGAGCAGGGCTTGGGTTCTCGGTCGGTCGCGCGGGCGCGCACCAGCATTCGCCAACTCTTCAGGTACTGCATGAGGGAAGGGCTCGTAGAGCACGACCCCACGGCCCTCGTCGACGCGCCGCGCTTCCCGCAACCCCTGCCCACCGTGCTGTCGGGAGGGCAGGTCGAGGCGCTGCTGGCGGCGCCGAACCGCGGGGAGCCCTTGGGGCTGCGGGATGCGGCGATGCTCGAGCTGATCTACAGCAGCGGCCTGCGGGTCACCGAGCTCGTCACGCTCCCGCTTCGAGCGGTGGACGCCGAGATCGGCCTCGTCCAGGTGAGGGGGAAGGGCGACAAGGAGCGGCTGGTGCCGGTCTCGGAGACCGCGCTGCAGCTTCTCCGTCGCTACCTTCGGGAGGCCCGTCTCCTTCATGACCCCGCAGGAGAAGTGCCGGAGGTCTTCCTGAGTCGTCGGGGGGGGCCCATGACGCGACAGAACCTCTGGCAGCGGCTGCAGGGCCACGCAAAGCGTGCGGGCATCCTCGGGAAGGTGAGCCCCCATGTGCTGCGCCACAGCTTCGCCACCCACCTCTTGGAGAACGGCGTCGATCTACGCTCGCTGCAGGCGATGCTGGGCCACGCCGACATCAGCACGACTCAGATCTACACCCACGTCAGCCGGGCGCGACTCAAGCGGCTCCATGCCGAGTTCCATCCGCGGGGACAGTGGGCCTACGAAGCGCCGTAGGCCGTGCCCCTCCTCACATCGTGGCGTCGCCCGCGTCACAGCAGTCGATGTCGAAGGTCACCAGCTCACCGTCGACCTCGACCGCCAGCTCCCAGTACCCTTCCATGTGGAAGCGCATCCCGTCGGCGTGCCACATGCCTTCGCCCATGTCCATCACCATCGGTATGACGTTCATGCCATGGCCATGCTCGGGCATGGTGGCGTCCACCGACACCGACGTGGCCTGCAGAGGCACGCCGTCCATGTCGGACAGGTTGACCATCACCATGAAGTCTTCGTTGAGGGGGACTGTGCCGGGCATGGTGCTGTAGGCCACCATGTACGTCCCGCCGTCGGTCATCTTCTCCGTCGACAGGTCCAAGTCGTCGTGATCGCCGTGGTCGTCATGGTCGTGCTCCATGCCGGTGTCCTCATTGCCCGCATCGTCCCCTCCGGAGCAGGCGGCGAGGGCGACTAGGGTGGCGAGCAGCGAGGCACGAAGCATGGAGAACTCCTAGGTCGATTCGATGGCCTGAGGGTACCCATTGCCTTGAGCACCCGCCATGTGGCGTACGGTCGCACCTACGCCGCGGTCACCCCATCGGATCATCGCTCTGCTTTGAGGGATCAGGCGGTCTTCAGGGCCTTACCGAGCCGAGAGACCAGCTCGGGGAGCAGGTCTGCGCCGATGCTGCAATACGCGATGCGGAGGGCGTTCGCCTGCTGAAACGCAATGGTGCCCACGCCGTGTTCCTCGAGAAGCTGGAGGCGCAGCGCCTCGGCGTCGAGGGACGGGTCGAGCTTCAGAAGGGCGAAGTAGGCCGCGTTGAACGGCTCGGGCTGCACCCGATCGTCGCCGAGGTTGGCAAGGGCGTTCTTCAGGGCGCGGTAGCGGGTTGCGAGCTCGTCATGCCGGGCCACGACGCTGGCGTCGAGGGTAGGGGACTTGAGCGCTTGGTCGACCATGGTGAGGGCAGGGCCAGAGGCAGAGCCCACGGTGCCACGGATGACGCACTTCACCTTCGACTCCCAGGCGGCCTCCGCCTCCTCCCCGAGGGAGGCGGTGAGGAAGCCGACCCGAGACGCGAAGAAGGCGAGCTCCTTGGTGGCGCCGTCGACCTTGACCGCAGTGACCCGCTCGGGGTCGACCCCTGCGGCGATGGGCCAGAAGATGGAGGTGTCCAGGTGGCCCGGCTCGTAGACCCAGCCCTGGTAGGCGTCGTCGACGGCCACCACAGTGGGCTTCGGGGCGTGGGCGAGGACCTCGACAATGCCCGGCACCTCGTCGTGGCGTACCGCGTAGCCCGTGGGGTTCCCGGGCAGGTTGAGGACCACGATGGCCTTGTGGCGCACCTGTGCGAGAGCGTCGGCGAGACCCTCCACGTTGAAGCGGCCGTCCCGGTAGAACGGGAAGCCGACGATGCGGGCGTCGCGGTGCATCCGGAAGATGAGGCCGTAGTTGCCCCAGAAGGGCTCGGGCACGATGACGTCGGTGTCCTCGTCGCAGAACATGTCCGCGAGGACCGACAGTCCATGGGTGAGGCCGTGGGTCACGACAGGGAGCGTGGTGCGGAGGGACTCGGGAGCCGAGCCAAGGCGCCGTTCGCGGGCGGCCCAAGCCTTCCGGAGCGACGATGGACCCGCCACTGGCGCGTAGAGGAACACCGAGCGCAGGTCCATGCCCTGCACGCTGGCCGCGAGCTCGGGGAGGGGGAGGGGGTCTCCGCTCGAGTCGGTGAGTTGGCCGATGGTCGCGTTGATTTCGGCTTTCTTCGCCTGGGCCGCCTGGTACGGGATGCCCTTCGGGAAGGCGCTGCGGCGGCCGAGGGGGGACAGACAGCGGGCCAGGCCAGGAGCTTCGCGCTCCAGAATGGCGTTCAAACGTTCGGATTCGCGCACGGTATCTCCACTGGCCGACCTCTTATCCAGGTCCTGGGCGCAGCGCGTCCTGGTGGGTGAGCCCACCTGTCACGGGCCCGTCCGGATGGGGTGGGGCGGTCGCCCTCTCGCGGCTGGGAGGGTACGGTGCAGGGGACGAACCGAATCCGAGTGGAGGTGCCCTTGGCACGCGTCGAATACGCCGACAATCCGTACGCTGTCCCTGCTTTCGAGGCAGAGGTCGCCGACCGGGTGAGCTTTTTGCGCAGGGTGGCTGGGCTCACCTTCCTTGGACTGACCATCTCTGGCGCGACCAGCGTCGCCTCGGCGACGATGGTCTTCCTCTTCCCGTTCCTGGGCAGCGGCTACATGCCGATGATCATGATGCTCGGGGCGCTCTTCGCGGCCCGTGGCGTGGGATCGGCCTTCGTCTACAACGAGAACACCGGCGTCGCGATGGCCGGCTTCCTCGGCGGCACGGCGCTCCAGGGCGTGGCCATGGGCTACATCATCCTGGCGGCCGTCTCCGTGTCGGCCCAGGCCTTCGGCAACCCGTTCTTCATCATCTTCGAGGCCATGGGTCTCGTGGCCCTCACCATGATGGGGATGGCGGCCTACCTCCTCACGGGTCCGAAGAACCTGTCGATGGTCGGAGGCTTCCTGTCGGCGGTGAGTCTGCCGATGATGGTGTTGATGGTGGTGAGCTTCGCCATGCCAGGGCTGTTCGGCGGCCCCATGGGAATCATCTTCAACCTCGTGTTCATCGTGACGTCGGCGGCGGGCCTGCTGTACAGCCTCAACAACGTCATGCACAAGATGAGCACCGACCAGGCCATCCCGGGGGCGTACTTCGTCACCATGGGCATCCTGACGCTGTTCTGGAACATCCTCACGCTGCTCATGCGCCTGCAGCGTCGGTAGCGAAGGAGGGCGGCTGCGGTCGCCCTTCTTTCCGTTGGGCTTACTTTACATAATATACATTATCGGACATACGCATCGGGTCGAGAGAGGAGGCGTCGCGTCGTCCCGCTGGGTGCTAGGCTGCGGCCATGACTGGCTCTTCCTCCATCCCGCCCATCCTCCTCATGCTGTCGGGTGTGTTCGCGTCCGCATGCGGTCCGGGCTTGGCGGACCCGGCGCCTTGGCTCGAGGTTCCCGCCCAGGTCGACGCTGAGCTCGTTCCGGATGTGGCCACGCCCGTGTCGGTCTCCGTCACCAATGTCGGCACCGAGACGGCCTACATTCGAGCCAACGCCACCGGTGGCGCGGAGCTTCCCGAGGTCCGCTTCCGGTTGGGGCCTGGGGCGCGCACGGACTTGATCGTGTTGATGACCTCGGATGGCTATGGGTCGGTCGACGGCCAGGTCCATCTGTTGGTGCGGGACGAGCTGAAGACCGTGCGCGTCCACGGCGAGGTCCCGTCGGACCTCGACGGCGATGGATTCGATGCCGAGGAAGTCGGCGGCACCGACTGCGACGACCAGGACCCAACCCGTGGTCCCGGGAACGTGGAGCTCTGCAACGGCATCGATGACGACTGCAATGGGCAGGTCGACGAAGGCCTTCCTGAGGAAGAGTTTTGGTTTGACGGGGATGATGATGGGTTTGGGGACCCCGAGGCCACCCCGGTATCGGCCTGCCGTGCGCCCGCCGCCCACGCAGGCAACGCGGACGACTGCGACGACGACGACCCCGACGTGTCCCCCGCAGCTTCCGAGCGCTGGTATGACGGCTTCGACGAGGACTGCGACGGACACTCGGACTACGACCAGGACTTCGACGGGGTCGACGCCCTCGAGCACGGTGGCGAGGACTGCGACGACGAGGTCGGGACCGTGTACCCAGGCGCTGATGAGCTCGACGATGGGATCGACAACGACTGCGACAGCTTCCGGGACGAGGACATCATCCGGCCTGGTGACCTGGTGATCACGGAGCTGTTCGTGGAGCCCATCACGGGCATCCCGGGACAAGCCGAATGGGTCGAGATCGTCAACACCTCGGGGACCCATGCTGACCTCTCCCTGGTGCGCTTCGACGCAGACGGGGCCAACATCTTCCTCTCTGATGTGCCGGAGCCCCTGCCCCCGAGCGGCGTGTGGTTGGTCTGCTCGAACGTCTCGGAAGCGGCCAACGGAGGCGTCGAGGCTTGCGGCACCGAGCTCGCCATTCCCACGGCCTCCCGCAGCTTCGTCCTGCTGGGGCCGGACGACACCATCGACGCAGTCGACGCATCCGGCTGGGCCTTCACCCCCGGTCGCGCTCTCGAACTCGGCGAAGCCCAGCTCGACAGCGGACTGAACGACGACGAAGCGTCCTGGTGTCCCGCTGTCTCCCTGTTTGGGGACGCGTCTGGCGACCGAGGAACCCCGGGTGTGCATCTGCCACCCTGCCCCTGATCGCTACACGAGGTCGATGACCGCGCCCTCTTCGTCGTGGAGGCGGGCGCGCATCACCAGCAGGGCTTCGTCGGGCGCGGCGCCGAAGGCTGCGAGGCCATGGCGCACGGTGGCCTCGTCGACCACGCGGAAGCCGACGTCTTCGTAGACCTTGACGGCCCGGCGGTTCTCTCGGCCCACCAACAGGCTGACCGTGCGGAGCCCCTTGGCTCGCAAGCGGTCCATCACGCCGGCAACAAAGCGCTGACCAAGCCCCTGCCCCCGCCAGCCCGGGCGGATGCCCATGGACAGGATCATGGCCTCTTGGGGGCGCTCCCAGCTCCGCAAGCAGACGCAGGTGCCGATGACCTTGTCGTTGGCGCGAAGCAGGTACACGCGGCCACCCATGAGAAAGGCGGCTGCGGTGTAGTGGCTGAACGTGGACTCTGCGAACGTCTGCAAGTCGACATCGATCAGCGTCTGCACGACCTCTGGGGAAATGGCTTGGACCTCGTCCACTCCAATGTGGAATTCCCGGCCGCTCTCCCGAACGATACGGAAACTCTCCATTCTTCCCCCAAGTCAGGGCATCCACCTATGGCGCATGCCGGACGGCCGCAACGAAAGGTTGCGATCGAGGGAGAAGAACCCCGGGCCCCCCTCCCCTGCCCCCGTGCTCCCGGCGCGATACCCGGCACCGACGGAGGGATCCCCATGCTCGACTTCGCCGCTCACCGGAGCGCGGTCCTCGCCCATCTCGCCGACGATGAGGCGGTCTTGGTGTTTGGGGGCCCACACCACCTCCGCAACGGGGATGCGGAGTACCGCTACCGTCCCGACTCCGACGTGTACTGGCTCACGGGCTGGGAAGACCCCCAAGTGGCCGTGTTCTTGCGGCCAGGCGACGAACCCGTCTGCATGTTCGTGCAGGCTCGGGATCCAGAGCGCGAGACCTGGACGGGCCGTCGCAAGGGGCCCGAAGGCGCCAAGGAAGAGCACGGGGCCGACGTGGCCTTTCCGTTCAGCGCCCTCGAGGCAGAGCTCCCACGCCTTCTTCAAGGCGTGTCGACCCTCCACTACGGCTTCGCTCGGGATCCCGAGCACGATGCCCTGGTCATGTCGGCGGTGGCCCGGGCCCGGCGGTCCGGTCGCCTCAAGGGCCTGTTGGCGCCGCAGACGTTCCACCACCCCACGGTGCTGCTCCACGAGCTGCGCTTGGTGAAGTCCGAGGCTGAGATCGACCGCCTGCGCGAGGCAGGGCGCATCTCAGCGGAGGCTCACATTCGAGCCATGCGGGCCACCGGCCCCGGTGTCCGCGAGTTCGCCATCGAGGCTGTGCTGATGCACTCCTTCCTCGAGCAGGGCAGCACGGGTGCCGGCTACACCCCCATCGTGGCGGCCGGCGACAACGCCACCATCCTCCACTACGTCACCAACCGCGACGTGTGCGAAGACGGCGAGTTGCTGCTCATCGACGCGGGGTGCGAGGTCGACTTCTACACGGCCGACATCACCCGCACCTTCCCAGTCAACGGGCGCTTCACGGACGTGCAGCGCAAGGTGTACCAGGCGGTCCTCGATGCTCAACTCGCGAGCATCGACACCTGCCGGGCCGGGCGCACCTTCCACGACGTACACACCGCCAGCGTCCGAGGCCTCACGGAGGCCATGGTGGCCCTCGGACTCTTGAAGGGCGACGTCGACGAGCTGATCTCGACCGACGCGTTCAAGCGCTACTACATGCACGGCACCAGTCACTGGCTGGGGCTCGACGTGCACGACGTGGGCCTGTACACCACGGCCCCAGGGGAAGAGAACGGCAGCCGCGTCCTCGCCCCCGGGATGGTGCTCACCGTCGAGCCTGGCCTGTACGTTCCTCTCGACGACGAGGATGCCCCCGAGGAGCTGAGGGGCATCGGCATCCGCATCGAAGACGACGTGCTGGTCACCGATGGTGCCCCCGACGTTCTCACCGCGGCTGCCCCGAAGGCCCCGGACCTCATCGAGGAGCTGATGGCTCGCTATGGCTGAGTCCGTGTTGCCCCTCCGTGTCCCATCCATCCATCCATTCCCTCCCCCGCCCGGAGAACCGCAATGACCTCTGCTTCCCTCGAAGGACGCGCCGCGCTGGTGTGCGGCGCGAGCCAGGGCATCGGCCGCGCCACCGCACTCGCTCTGGCGGCCCGGGGCGCCCACGTCACGGTGCTCGCGCGCCGGGCTGAGGTGCTCGAGGCCTTCCTTCCCGAGCTCCAGCAGGCCGGTGCTGCCGGCGTGACGGCGATGCCTGCGGACCTCGACGACCTCGAGAGCCTCCAGTCGGCCCTCGCGGCGCGGCTGGCGCAGGGGGCCATCCAGGTGGTGGTGAACAACACCGGCGGCCCTGCGGGAGGCCCGCTGATGAAGGCGTCGGTCGATGCGATGCACCAGGCCCTGTCCCGCCACCTCTTCTCGGCCCACACCATCATGCAGGCGGTCCTCCCAGGCATGACCGAGGCCGGCTACGGGCGCTTCGTGCAGGTGTTGTCCACCTCGGTTCGGGAGCCCATCGACAACCTTGGTGTCTCCAACCTCACTCGGGCGGCAGTGGCCAGCTGGGCCAAAACGCTCTCCCGCGAGCTGCCCCCCGGCGTCACCATCAACAACGTGCTCCCTGGGTTCACCGACACCGAGCGGCTGTCCAGCCTCAAGGACGCGGTCGCGACCCGCCAAGGCCGAACGTCCGCTGACGTGCACGCCACCTGGGTGGGCATGACCCCCGAGGGGCGCCTCGGTCGCCCCGAAGAGGTGGCCAACGCCATCGCCTTCCTCTGTTCCCCCGAGGCTTCCTTCGTGCGTGGCGTGTCCCTCGCCGTCGACGGCGGCCGGCTCCGTAGCATCTGAGGCCCGACGTGACGTACGACATCTTCTTCTCCATCAGTCAGACCCCGGTCGACGGGCATACCCCCAGCGAAGCGGAGATGTACCGCAACGCCATGGACCAAATCGTCGCGGCCGACGCGCAGGGGTACGGCACGGCGTGGTTCGCCGAGTCGCACCTCTCGAGCGAGGTTCAGAAGGGCAACGCAAACCCCGTCATTCCCCATTGGAAGGGGGAGGTCGGGCTCAACGTAGACTTCCTTCAGCTCGCCAACCATGTGTTCGCGCGGACGGAACGCATCGAGTGCGGCTCGGCCATCATGAACGTGCTCTGCAACGGCGGGCCGGTGGCCCACGCCGAGCGGGTCGCGGCCTTCGCCGCCCTCCACGGCCTGGACCCCGCAGAGCGTCGTCGATTGCACGTGGGCTTCGCGGCGGGGCGCTTCGACTTCATGAATCGTGCCTACGGCATCGGGCCCCGCAACGAACTGGAGACCCTCGCCTGGCGCTCTCTCAAAGGACAAGTGTTCGGTCGGGCCGCCGAGATGTTCGTGCGGCTGCTCGAGGGCGAGGCGCTCGCCAGCGCCGACGTCCCTCCCGTCGTGCTGGAGCGGGCGCACTTCCGCAGCGACGAAGATTGGGCGAAAGTGCGTGCGCTCGCCCAGAGCGACCGCATCGAGATTCCGCCCTTCTTCGACTTCGAGACCCTCAAGATCGTGCCTCAGGACTGGCGTCGAGATCTCGTGCAGTTGGTGATCGGAAGCCACGACCCGGCCACTCAGGAGCGCGTCAACCGCTTCGCTCCGGTGCAGGTGTTCAACCTGTCGATCACCAAGAACGACGTCATCGAAGCGACCCATCAGCGGCTGGCGGCGGCGTACCATGCCCGGGGGGGCGACTGGGCGCGGCACATGATGCCGCGCACGACCTTCGTGTTCCTCAACGAGGAGCCCGGGCTGTCCCCCGCTGAGCGCCAGGTCGCGGCGAAGGAGGAAGCCCGCGCGGCCATGACCGCCTACTGGACAGCGCTGCAGGGCACCATCGACCCGTCGAAGGTCGAGCAGGCCGCGGACAATGCCTTGGTGGGCGACGCCGAGTCCGTGGCGGCCCAGGCCGTAGAGCGCTTCCACCCCGACGACCGCCTGATGCTGTGGTTCGACTTCTTCAACCACGACTCCGCCCGGGTGATTCGGAACCAGGCGGCGTTCATGGAGAAGGTGGTGCCACGCATCGAGGCCGCCAACGGGAGGGGCGCGTGATCGAGCTCGCCAACCACATCGACGGCAAGGCACAGCCCGCTGCCTCTGGCGCCACCCTCGAAGACATCGGGCCAGCCACTGGCGCGGTGGTGGCGTCGATTCCCGACTCATCGGCCGAGGACGTCGATGCAGCGGTGGGCGCGGCACGTAGGGCCTTCGAGGGTCCCTGGGGCCGTACGTCGACCGCCGAGCGGGCCGACCTGTGCGATGCGGTGGCCGATGCCATCGAGGCCGATCTCGACCGCTTCGCCGAGCTCGAGTCCCTCGACACGGGCAAGCCCATCCACACGGCTCGAACCATCGACATCCCGCGGGCCATCGCCAACTTCCGCTTCTTCGCGGGGGCGGTGCGCCACGACCAGACCGGCGCCCATGCCATGGCCGACGCCATCAACTACACCGTGCGCAAGCCCCTTGGGGTGGTGGGGCTGATCACCCCCTGGAATCTGCCGCTCTACCTGCTGTCGTGGAAGACCGCGCCGGCTCTGGCGACCGGCAACACGGTGGTCGCCAAGCCCAGCGAGCTCACCCCCCTCACGGCCTCGGCCCTGGCCGACGTGCTCCGGGAGGTCGGCGTGCCGGATGGGGTGTTCAACGTGGTGCACGGTCGCGGGGTCGGCGCGGGTGCCCCCCTCGTCGCCCACCCCGACGTGGCGGCGATCAGCTTCACCGGCGGCACGGCCACGGGCGCCCACGTGGCCGCGACCGCCGCAGGCACGTTCAAGAAGCTCTCCCTCGAGCTCGGTGGCAAGAACGCCACCGTGGTGTTCGCCGACGCCGATGTCGACGCGGCCGCTGCAGGGGCCGCACGGGCCGCCTTCACCAACACTGGGCAGGTCTGCTTGTGCGGGTCGCGGATTCTGGTGCAGCGTGGCGTCTATGAGCGCTTCATGGAGCGCTTCGTGGCCGCAGTGGAGGCCATGCCCCAGGGAGACCCCAGGGATGCCGCCACCCGCGTCTCGACCGTGATCAGTGCAGCGCATCGCGACAAGGTGGCGAGCTATGTCGCCTTGGCTCGCGAGGAAGGTGGCACCATCCGGTTCGGAGGTGGCGTGCCCGACCTCCCTCCCGAGCTGCGAGGTGGTTTCTACCTCGAGCCCACCGTGGTGGAGGGTCTGAGCCCGGGCTGCCGCACGTCCACCGAGGAGATCTTCGGCCCCGTGGTCACCGTGCATCCCTTCGACGACGAGGCCGAGGCGCTCTCCATCGCCAACGGTACGCGCTACGGCCTATCGGCGTCGGTGTGGACCTCCGACCTCACCCGGGCCCATGGCTTCGCCGCGTCCCTGAAGGTCGGCATGGTGTGGGTCAACACCTGGCTGAAGCGCGATCTACGGGTGCCCTTCGGAGGCACGAAGGACTCGGGCGTCGGCCGCGAAGGCGGCAAGTACAGCTTGGCCTTCTACACCGAAGACCAGAACGTCTGCATTCAGCTGTAGGTCGTCCGGTGCCGTCGCACAGGACGGGTGGACGCCCGCCCTGGCCGAAACGCAAAGAGCCCCGGCACGTGCCGAGGCTCTGTGTACGTTCCGATCGGAATCAGCTGCCGGAGCCGCCGGTGCCGCCGCCGCCGGTGCCGCCAAGCAGACCGGAGCCGCCGAGGCCGCCCGTGCCGCCGAGGCCGCCCGTGCCGCCGCCGCCGGATCCACCGCCGCCGCCGCCGCCGCCACCGCCGCCGCCGCCACCGCCACCGCCACCGCCGGTGGTCGCGGAGTCGGAGCCACTGCCGGTGTCGACCCACCAGGCCGTGTCGACGTCGGTGTCGGTGTCGGTGTCCGTGTCGGCGTCCGCATCGGCATCGGTGTCCGTGTCGGTGTCCGCCTCGTCGGTGTCGTCGTCGTCGCCAACGTTCGTGCCGTCCTCAGCGCCGACATCCTTCGTCGCGGAGAGCTGGCCGTACTGGCCGCCGGAGCAAGCCGCGAGCGTCGTGATGACGCCAACCAGGAAAAGTCGAGAAACGGTCATGGGGTACTCCTGACAGTGGCGGTGAAGCCGTCCATGGATCGCGCGCAACGTACATGCTGTTTTGGGCACCCGCTACGACATTCTGCCGAACAGACCCCTAAGGAAGTCTACGCAATCCTCGGGTTGCGCTATAGCCCCCCCTTCCTAATCCTGTCTCGTGCTTTCCTCGATTCTTTACGTGAGGCCAACATGGGCGACGCCCCTCGATCAAATGGTGGTGCGGTCCGCACCGACGCCGCTCCGGCACCCGTCGGCGCCTACCCTCACGCCCGCCGCGTCGGGGACCTGTTGTTCGTCTCCGGGATGGGTCCGAGGCAGCCGGGCACCGACGCCATTCCTGGTGGCCCCATTCGCGACGCCGAGGGTCGGCCCAACGACTACGACGTGCGCGCGCAAGCCCACGCCGTCTTCGACAACCTCGAGCGCGTCCTGGAAGCGAGCGGGGCCGCCCTCGAGAACGTGGTCGACATGACCTGCTTCCTCGTCGACATGGACCGAGACTTCGCGGGCTTCAATGACGTGTACCGAGAGCGGATCGGTCACATCGGCCCCACCCGCACCACGGTCGCCATTCGGGCTCTGCCGACCCCCATTGCCGTCGAGTTCAAGGCCATCGCTTGGCTCGGCGAGCGATGATCCTCGACATCAGCCCTCTGATCTCGCCCCGCATCGGGGTCTGGCCCGGCGACGTTCCGTACCAGCGCAAGACGACCTGCGCCCAGGCCGCGGGCGCCAACATCGATCTGTCCTCCATCACGACCACCGTGCACCTGGGGGCCCACGCCGATGCGCCGAACCACTACGTGCCCGACGGCGTGGGCATCTCTGCTCGCCCCCTCACGCCCTACCTGGGTTTGTGTGAGGTGGTGCAGGTCGACGTGGGACGCAATGACCGCATCGGGCCCCAGCACCTCCCCCACCCTCCCCGTGCACCGCGGGTGCTGTTTCGTACGGGGACCTTTCCCAATCCCGAGGCCTTCAACGAAGACTTCGCAGCCCTCTCCCCCGAGCTCGTGGATCACCTCGCGGCGTTCGGGGTGATGTTGGTTGGGATCGACACCCCCAGCGTGGATCCGTGCAACGATCAGGAGCTGCTGTCCCACCACGCCATCGCTCGTCACGATCTCTGCATCCTGGAGGGGGTGGTGCTCCACGACGTCGCCCCGGGGCTCTACCACTTGGTGGCCCCGCCCCTTCCATTGGAGGGAGCCGACGCATCCCCGGTCCGGGCCCTCCTCCTCACGTTAGACGACGCCACGTTCCGAACGCCCTGAGGAGGCCCATTGGCCGAGCTGACCGGACCTTCTGCCGTCGCCCACGCCCGCCCCGGCGCGAAGGCCTACCCCGACTCCCCGCTGGGCCGCAGCGTGCCGGGCATTCCCACCGGCCGCGATGTCGAGTGGGAGCCGCTGGTGGACTACCGCCGCTTCGACGTGAGCGAGACCACCATTCACGGCGCGGTCGCCTGGGCGAGTGGCGGCAAGCTCGTGCACAGCTTCGGCGGCAACGTGCTCTGCTACGGGCGCAGCATGATGAAGCCGTTCACCATGCGGGTCTTCGCCGAGGAGCTGGCGGACTGCACCTGGGAGCAGAAGGCCATCAGCGTGGCCAGCCACAACGGCGACACCGAGCACGTGGCCGCGGCGCAGAGCCTCCTGGGCCCGTCGGAGCGCGGGCTGATGCGCACCCCCCTCGACGTCCCGTTGGTGCAGTTCGGCCGCCAGGTGCGGCGTCCGCGGCGCTGGTACCACACCTGCAGCGGCGAGCATGCGGGCATTCTCCGGGGCTGCAAGGGCAAGGGCTGGCCCCGGGTCGGCTACACCCTGGCGAGCCACCCCTACTTCCCCCACTACCTCGACGAGCTTCGTCGCTACCTGGGGAAGGACTGGTCGCCGCTGCGCATCGCCCGGGATGGCTGCGGGCTGCCGACGGTGAGCAACACGGTGGGTGAGCTGGCTCACATCTTCGCCGGCCTGGCTGGCACCCGCGACGAGGACTGGATCTGGGAGGCCATGGTGCGCCATCCCGACCTCGTCGGGGGCTTCAACCGGCTCGACTCCACCATCATCAAGGCTGGCGCCGGGCGGGTCGTGGCCAAGGAAGGGGCCGACGGCCTCCTCGGCATGTCCATCGTGCACGAGGACTACCCCGAGGGTCTCGGGGTGGTCGTGAAGATCGCTCACGGGTGGAATGCTCAGGCCACCTGGTACGTGGCTCGCGGCATCCTAGGCGTGCTCGGCATCGAGTTGCGCAATCCCTACCCCCTGCATCGGCAGAAGGCCTTCCTGGTGCCGGGCGTGGTTCCGCCTGATCGCCTCGAGGCCCTCGAGGCCCTGCCCACGTGGGACGAGTGGGATCCCGACCGGGACCGTTGGTACGCCGACCTGCACTCGACCGAGCTGGCCTCGCCCGGCCCCGACAACACTGGAGGTGCGTGATGGGACAGATCGTCTACGGGGCCCTCGCCCCCCACCCTCCCCACCTGGTCTACGCGGAGAACCCGCCCCAGAACGAGCCCACCGCCGAGTGCGGCTGGGAGCCCCTGCGTTGGGGCTACGAGCGGCTCCGTAAGGCCCTCGATGGCATCGACTACGACACCATCGTGGTGCTGTCCCCCCACTGGCAGACCTATGTGGGCACCCACTTCCTCGGGGTGCCCCACTTCAAGTCGCTGTCGGTCGACCCCATCTTCCCCAACTTGTTCCGCTACCACTACGAGCTGGACGTGGACGTGCCGCTCGCCGAGGCCATGTGCAGCCGCGCGTCGGAGGCCGGGCTGGTCACCAAGATGATGCGCAACCCCGACTTCCGAGTGGACTACGGCACCATCGTCAGCTGCCACCTGACCAACCCCAGCTGGGACAAGCCCATCGTGAGCGTCAGCTCCCAGCGGTCTGCGGCCTACTACAGCCTCGAGGTGATGCAGGAGCAGGCGGTGGCCTTGGGACGGGCCACCCGCGAGGCCATCGAGGCCAGCGACCGCCGGGTCGTGTTGCTCGCCAGCGAGTCGCTCTCCCACCGACACTTCGTCGCTGAGCCCGACGTGGTCGAGGACATGTCGAAGGAGCACATCACCAACCATCACCAGTACCTGTGGGACATGAAGCTCATCGAGATGATGCGCCGCGGGCAGACCCGGGAGCTCCTCGATCTGCTGCCGGAGTTCACCGAGCAGGCCGTCGCCGAGTCCGACTCTGGCGCATTGTCCTGGCTCCTGGCCGCCATGGACCTCCCCACCATCCCTGCCGAGCTGTTCGGCTACGGCACGGTGATCGGCACGGGGAATGCTGTCATGGGCTGGGACCTGACCGACGGAGGTGCCCGATGACCGAGGCCACGACCGACCACGAGCCGGGCATCGTCGCCGGGCTCATCGTGCCTGGCATTCCACACCCTCTGCTGTGCCCGGACGCTTCGGAGGGCTACCGCGCGCTGGCGGACGCCTTCGCCGAGGCCCGCCAGGTCATCCACGACGCCGGCGCCGATCTGCTGATCATCTACAGCACCATGTGGCCGTCGATCATCGGGCACCAGGTCCAGGCGCGGCCGGAGCCCGAGTGGGTGCACGTCGACGAGCTGTTCCACGATCTGGGCTCCATCCCCTACAAGTTCCAGGTCGACGTTCCCTTCGCCCACGACCTGGTGGGCCACATGGAGGCCCGGGGGCTCAAGGCCCGCGCGGTGAACTACCACGGCTTCCCCATCGACACGGGGTCCGTGGTGGCCAACACGTTGCTCAACGGCGACAACGCCCTTCCGGTCACCATGCTGTCCAGCAACATGTACAGCGACCGAGCGGAGACCGTGGTCCATGGCAAGGCCGTCCGCGACGCGGTCGTCGCTGCGGGCCGCCGGGCCGCCGTGGTGGTCGTCGGCACCCTCTCCAACCGCCTGTTCACCGACTGGATCGACCCGGCGGACGACCACGTCCACTCCCTCAAGGACGACGAGTGGAACCGGAAGGTGCTGGAGCTGCTCGGCCAAGGCCGACTCGAGGACACCGCCCAGCTCTCTCGCGAGATCCATCGACAGATCCGCGTGCCGAAGGTGGTCAACTTCAAGCCGATGTGGTGGCTTTCCTCGGTGATGGGGGCACACAACGACTACCGAGGCACCGTGCACGCCTACGGCGCGCTCCACGGCACCGGCTCGGCGGTCGTGAGCCTCGTGCCCACCGAAGGGGGCATCGGCCTCAAGGAGTTCGACGAAGACGACGTCGACGTGTTCCAGGGCGACCGCGAAGTCCTGGCCTAGAGCACCAGCTGGCGGGGGACCCGATGGCGTTCGCTCGCAAGCGGGTCGCTACTGCCACTGGGCGTCGACGCGCCCTGCCTGTGGGTCGAGGCGGAGAACCGAGTCGGTGCTCTGCCCCAGCACGAGCGCGTAGGGACGCTGTTCGACGGCATACCAGTTGCCATCCCGGGGCCCCACCTCGTAGGCGAACGCGATGGGGTCGCCCGGCACGCCGAACGGAACCTCGCGGGTGCCGTCGCCGTCGTTGTCGCCGTCGGCCTTCGACACGCCCTCGTCGATCTGGAAGCTGATGATCATGCCGTCGATGCTGGGCGTGAGTCCGGCCCGTAGCAGGAAGCCCACTTCCCCGAGGTCCGACATGTAGCGTTGGTCTTCGTAGGCCAACGCCACTTGCTCGCCGCGTCGCTCCGATAGCACCCTCCACGCCCCCAAGTTCTGGTCGTAGATCAGGTCCCAGTTGTCTTCGAGGGCAATGCCTCCGCAGGGGTTCACCGACACGTGGCGGCCCGAAGCGCCGTTGGGCTCCAGGTACGGCCCCGTGGGCACTTCGTCGGAGAAGTTGGTGGAGAAGTCCAAGCCGCCCGCCCCCGCCCCGCTTCCGCTGGACACCGTGCGGGGGCCCAGGACGTCCTGGACCAGGCAGCCGGACTCTTGGCGGGCGAACACCGCCGAACCGTCGGCCAGGCTGACCACGACCGTGCGGCCCGACTCGCGGCGGGCCGCGGCGTCGTACTCGGACAGCAGGTGTTCTCCGGGCACGACGTCGATGCCCTGCACCACCGAGGCGAAGGGCATGCCCTGCACCCCCGGGAGCCACGGGTTGATGTCGATGGGCTGACCGTCGGCCATATCGATCATCCACAGCTCTCGACCGTCGACGACGACGAACAGCGTGCGCCGGTCGACGGGGTTGCCGTCGAGATCGGTGATGGGCACCGTGACCATGGACACGTCGGAGACCGGCCAGGGCAGCACGTGCTCGGTGGCACGGATCGAGCCCACGGGCACCTCCCACACCGCAGGACGAGCTCCGTCGGCCAGGTAGAGGTTGCCGTCGTCGCCGAGATCCATGCGTTCCGGGCGGGCGCCTGCCGAGAGCGCCACGTCCGACATCACCCGCCGGGCTGCCGGATCGAACCAACGCAGCACCCGCGCACCATCCTCGGTCTCGACGATCATGGCGAGAGCGGGGTCGCCATCTTCGGGCACCACCATCTCCAGGCCGCGAGGCACCCCGCCGACGTCGTGCTCGATCAAGCCGTTCCACGTCTCGATGGTGACGATGTCGCCGGCGGCTCCGGGGCCGTCGATGGTGAAGGCGATGCGTCGCTCTTCCGCGACGTAGCGCAGGTCCGGGACGGCCACTTCGGGCTGCCGGCCGCTGCGACTCCCGACGACCAACCACGCTTGGCCATCGGAGGTGAGCGTCCACGTCTCGGATGTGGTGTAGCCCTTCTTGATCTCGAGGTCTTCGACTCGGACCCCAGGGGCTCCGCTCGTGTCGGGCTCGTAGTAGCTGGCGTAGCCCTCGAGTGGCACGGTCTGGCCGCTCTTCTCCTCCGAGCCGACCACCCAGGGAATCTCCACCAGCTGGCCGAAAGCGGCGTCGCCCGCGAACACCGACACCTCGTACGGGTCGGGCGCGTAGGGGGCGACCGATGTGAGCAGCCGCAGGCCTCCTGTGGGGAGGTCGTTGGTGCGCAAGAAGCTGGCCGTGGCGTCGTCGTTGAGGAAGCGGCCCTGCTTGAGGGCGATGGGCACGATGCGGCCCCCGACGCCGTTGGCCACCAATCCGATGGGCTCGTGGTCGGCGCTGGGGCCAAGCTCTGCCGGCAGCACCGCAGCAGCCACGGGCTCCCGGAAGGCACCGGTGTAGAACTCGTCGTCGTTGCACGCACCGAAGAGGGCGAGGGCCGCGACCAGGACTGGAACGGCGTGCTGGAGCCTCACTTGTTGGTGATCCACGTCAGCGGCTCCAGGTAGGTCTCGGAGGTGGGGTCGAGGTCGATGATCACCAGCGTCGACGAGGCGAGGCCGTCGACGACATCGCCCGTGTAGTTGGCCACGACCGCAGAGAGGCCGTCGGGGGCGACGCGCACCAGGTGCGGGTTCTCGCCAAGGTAGGGCAGGTAGGCGATCTCTTCGCCGACCAACCCTCGGGACAGGTCGTAGACGAACAGCGAGTTGTCCCGGAAGTGCGTGACGAGGAGGAGCTCGTGGTCGGCGCCGGCGATGGCCATGCCCGCTCCGCCGGCCCCGGATTGGGTGCGCACCCCTGCGTCTTCCGCCGCGTCGGGGAGAGGAAGGACCGCGACGGCCTGGCCGTAGACATCGTCCTTGCGGTCGTCGTCGACGAGGGTGTCGAGGTCGAAGACCCAGATGCCGTCGGGGTTGGTGGCCGTGGCGTACAGCAGGCCTCGCTCGGGCACCAGCTGCAAGCCTCGGAAGCCCATCGCGGCGCTGCCGCCGGTCGGCCGCATGACGGCCTCCAGGTCGAAGGCGTTGTCGTCGACGAAGGTGCCCGTCGAGTCGTCTCGCACGTCGATGACGAAGATGCCGCCCGAGAGCTTGCTCGCCCCGTACAGCATGCCCCGAGCAGGGTCATGAGCCAGGGCAGACATGCCGACGCCATCGGTGAGGAACGCATCGACGTTCTGGGCCAGCTCGATCACGGAGACCCCATCCCCACCTCGCGCCGTGCGGAACGACAGGGCGTCGCCGGGGGTGGGGCGGCGCTGGTCCGGGTAGACGACCTCGGGAAGGTTCGACCAGCTACGTGCCCGACCCAGCCGCAGTGCGAAGCCGTCGAAGCCGGCGTACAGCAGCTCCAGGCGCTCTCCGAGGGCCGTGGCCGACCGGTCGAGGAGCACGGGGGATTCGACCCCCTGGGCAGAGAAGGTGTTGAGCAGGCCGGAGTGGGCTGCCAGCGACTGCTCTTCCTCCCCTGCTTCGGTGGCGCCCGTGTTGCCGACGCGCCGCACGAACTCCTCCCCGTCGAACACCGCGTGGCCTAGGTGCCAGGTGTCGCCATCGAAGCCCGAGTAGTAGAGGTGGCGCTCGCCATCGATATCGACGACGAGGGGGTCCTTGACCCCCGAGTCATCGAAGCTGCCTGCGATGCCGGTGCCGAAGCGCCACGGATCGAACTCTGCGGGAGAGGTCGTGAATCCTCCGCGGAGGTCGGCGGCGGTGGCGGCGCCGATGCGGAAGCGGCTGGTGTCGTCGCCGGCGTACCACAAAGTCACCCCGGTGGCCGCGACCTCCACGCTGTGGGGAAGCTGGCTGGTGTCCCAGCCGCCATCCTCTCCGCTGACCACGACGTCGGCCGCCTCGGCGGTCCAGCTGAGGCCGTCTGCGCTCGTGGCGCGCTTGATGCGGGTCACGCCGTCCCGGACGAGGCCGAAGAACATGACGTAGCCTTCGTCGTCTTGCACCACGACGGGATCGACCGCAGACGAGCCGGCGGGGGCGAGTTCGGCGTCGATGGCGTCGTAGGGGGCGACCACGTCCCAGATGCTCTCGGGGTCGGTCGGGTCGCCGCTCGACTGCAGGGCGACGATGTGTTGTCGCCCCTCGCTGGAGGTGGCCGTGGCGAACAAGGTAGGCACGCCACCCACTTCGACGACCGAGCCGGGCTCGAGGGCTTCGCGGGCCCAGCCGGAGGGGACCACGCCGTTGCTGACCTCGTGGCCCTGGGCGAGGGCGAAGGCGAAGCCAGGCAAGACCAGGATGTTGCCAGAGCCAGCGATGGCGCGGGCCTCGACCAGCCCGTAGTCCCTGCCCTCCACACGCCAGCTGTTGGTGGGGCTGTAGAGGGCGCCGGGGCGGACCGGACGGTGCACGCCGGCGGTGCCCGCGGGAATCTGGGGAAGCGGCGCCCCGGGGGCATCGATGGTGATCAGGGGGGAGGTCCAATCCACCCCGTCGACGCTGACGGCTTGAGCGACCTCCCACCCTGCGAGGGGGGCCGTCTGCACGGTCATCAGCATGCGGTATCGGTCGCCCTCGTAGTTGATGGAAGGGCCCCCGACGCTGCCGTTCGGCAGCTCCAACACCACATCCGGCACGTCCCAGGCCGAGCCATCGTCGGAGGTGGTGTGGGCCACGACCCACTGATTGCCCAGGCGCGCGCTGAACCACATCCGGTAGGTGGCGGACACGCCGTCGAAGCGGACGAAGGGCTGGGCGACCTCATCGAAACCGGTGACCAGATCGGCGTTCGGACAGGCGGCCGTGCCGATGGTGGGCACGCCTGCCACGAAGGTCACGCCGTCCTCAGCGAGGCTTCGGTAGATGCAGGCCGGTGCATCGATGGCAGAGCGGCCGTCGTAGTACAGCAGCTGCAGGCCACCCACCCCGACCACGCTCGGTCCTGCCATGACGGCGTCGTCGCGGCCCGGGGTGCCCGAGAGCACGGCGAGCGAGTCGACGTCCCAGCTGGCGGCCGCGGCCCCCGAGATGGCGCGACGGATGCTGCTCGCCCCAGCGGTGACCACAGGCAGGCCGGTGTCGCCCGTGTCCGTGCCTTCGGTGTCCAGCACGGTGTCGGCGAACATGGCGTACGGCGCGCCTTCGATCAAATAGTAGAACGGGTCGACGGCCAATCCATCCGACACGGAGTTGTAGTCCGGGCCCGTGGGCGCAGGCGTGAGGAGTGTGGGGCCCACGTCCACGGGCTCGGGACCGTCGTGGCGCCATACCCCCTCGAGGGTCGGCACGTAGGTCCGGAGCGTGCCGCTCGCGTAGGTGACGGTCCACAAGTCGTCGGGCATCTGGTCGGCCAGAAAGATGGTGGTCCGCAGCAGCTCGGCCTGGCTGCGTTCGCCCAGCAGTCCGGGCTCGTCGGCGAACCGGCGATCGAAGATGTTCGCCTGCTCGGCGACGTCGACGGCCTCGATGTCGCCGTCGACGGACAACACGGACACGCTGTGGTCGGTGAGGTTTCCGACGTAGGCCAGGCCGTCATCGCCGATGACCACCGGGTAGGGGTCGTCGCGGAGTTCGATCACCTGGGGCTTCTGTCCAGGCAGATCCGAGACTGGGTCGATGTCGAGCACGTAGAGTTCGTCGGCACCGGCGCGCAGCTGGGAGCCGAACGACGGCTGGGCCACGCCCTCCTCGGTGTGGCGTCCGGGAACCAGAAGCCGGCCGTCGGGGAGCACGCCGATCTCGCCCAGCATGGCGGTCTCTGACACGCCGTCGCCGTCGTCGTCGTCGTCGATCTCGAGGGCGAAGGTGGGCAGCTCATGGAGGTAGTTCTTCGGCACGGTGCGGTCGATGGCGTCGTAGTCGATCAGGAGCACCGAGCCGGCGCGAAAGCTCCGGTACGGGTCCGCATTGCTCACCGCAAGCCAGGTCTCACCATTTTGGGTGACGAAGCGAATGTCGGCGGGCCCGGCGATGCAGCTGCCGATGCCCACCTCGCCCCAGGAGTAGACCCCATCGGGCACGACGGCGCACTCGCCGAGGTCGGGCCCCCGCTGGGTATCGAGCACGCATCCACTGGCCGCGAGGGCCAGCAGCGCCAAGGGACGAAGCCAGGTGGTGGCGGCGAGATGCGTGGGAGCCATCGAGGCAGTGTCCTCCGGTCGCGAGGGCTATCCCGAAACCGCCGGGCTCGCCGGGGGGCGCGCCGTCATCGGGTGTCGCTGCCGACGGGCCAGGTGGGCCATGGGGTCGAGCGCCCCTCCCACCAGCCCAACGCCAGGGCGCGGAGCAGCTGCGGCGCCGCCAACAGTCCGCCGTGGCGCAGGGCCACCGCCGTGTAGGCCGCCCACACCAGCGGCAGATCTCGACGGGGCCGGTGCCGCCCCAGGAAGAAGCCGGTGTTCCGGAAGCGCGCCTGCAGCGTGGCCATCGATGTGCCCTGCCGCACGCCCCCCTGCGGGTCGTGGTCGTGGTCGACCGCGGCATCGGGGGCGAAGCGCAGCTGCCAGCCATGGTGGACCACTCGCTCGGACAGCTCGGCATCTTCCAGCAGGGCCGTGCCGCCGAGGGCCTCTTCGAACGGCCCAGCCATCGCCAGGGCCTCTCGCCGCAGGGACATGTTGGCGCCCTTCAGGCTGGCCACCGTCCCAGGCTCCATGCCGTCCAAGCGGGTGCGGATCCGTCCGTCGCGCCCGACCTCGTTCCGGAGCGTCGGCGCGTTGGCCTGCAGGCGCTGCTCCACGATGCGGCCCACCACCCCACCGACCTGGGCATCGGCGTATGGTCGCCGGTGTCCGTCGAGGCACATCGGGTGCAGATGTACGTCGTCGTCGAGAAAGAGCAGGACATCGGCCTCGGTCGCCCCGAACGCACGGTTTCGCGCCCCGGGAAGCCCGGCGGGATGGTGGGCCATCCAGCGCGCTCCGGAGACAGCCTCGACCGCTCGTCGGCCATCCGCGGCCGCGGCGCCGGCTGACTGGTCCACCACGAGCAGCTCATCGCCGTCGGCCAGCTGGGCGCACACGTCGGACACCAGCGGCCCGAGACGGGAGGGGCGGCCTAGGGTGCACACCACGACCGCCAGGGACGGGCCTCGTGGTGAGGGGCTCACGCTGCCTGGTCGGCCGGGCCGTCGGCGTCCCGCTCCCCCACCCTTCGCAGGTAGAAGTGGGGTCCGATGATCATGACCACCACCACGAGTCCGAGCACGACGGCGGCGGCTGCGGTGGGCAGGAAGTAGACGACCGCGGGCATGGCGACGGTCAAGGCGAGCAGGTAGCCGAGGAGCCAGGCAGGAGCTTCTTCGGAGCGGTCGGCCAGCCATTGGGTGGCGCCGAGAATCGAGCGCTGCAGTCCGGGCACCGTGACCACTAGGATGACGGCGAGCACGTTGAGGTAGAAGTGGCACAAGGCGATGGTCATGCCATCGGCGAAGCCCTCTTGCCCAAAGCTCTGGGAGGCGGCGATGAGGGCCGTGGTGGTCGTGCCGATGTTGGCGCCCATCACGAACGGGAAGACCTGGCGGATGCTGAACAACCCCAGCGCCGCCAGGGGGACGACCATGGAGGTCGTGGCCGACGAGCTCTGGACCAGGATGGTCAGGATGAGCCCCCTGAAGAAGGTGTCCAAGGGGCTGCTGCCGAGAAGCTTCTGGCCCATGGCCTTCAGGCCGGCGAGGTCGTCGGGTCCAACCTGCTGGCCCTCCATGAGCCATCCCTTCACCGTGCGGCTGAACCCGCGGAGGGAGAGGAAGAGCAGCACGAACGAGCCCACCACCAAGGCGGCGTACACCGTGGTGTGTCCGGGGCCCTCGGGCACGCCGAGGAGGTCGGCCCCGGCGAAACCGACGTCCTTCAGGGCGGAGACCACCGGCTTGGTGTAGGTCTTCGGGGAGACGTAGTCGAGCACGGTGAGCAGCGCGCTCCCTTGACGTGCCAGACTCGCCACGGCGTTGGCGGAGCTCTCGGCGAGCCGATGCACGAGGCCGAAGGGAATCTCGAGGGCGAGCAGGATGGCGGTCACGAGGACCCCATTGAAGACGCCGTGCACGACGGCGGTGCTCACCGCTCGGTGGAAGCCGGGAAGGCGGGGCTCGAAGAGCAGCGTGCGGAGGTCTCGGATGGGACGTCCGGTCAGAGGCCGAATCTCGCTGGCGAAGGCGACCAGGCTCGATGTGACCGAGGTGCCGAGGTTGGCGCCGTGCACGATGCCGATGGCGATCACCAGCGGCAGGATCTCTTCCTGGGCCAGCACCACCGCCATGGCCGTCACGGTGGACGAGGACTGGACGAGGCTGGTGCCGAGGACGCCGACGACGAAGGAGACCAGCTCGGTGAAGCTCTCACCGTGGTCCTTCAGGAAGGCGTCGACAGGGCCCTTGAACGCCGACTTCATCCCCGACCCCAACATGGTGATCGAGAGGAAGAATAGGTAGGCGTAGAGTGCCAGAGACAGGGCGTGTTTCAGGGTCTTCACATGCCCTCCACGGGGGTCGGCTTTTCTAATCCGGGCCGTGTGACGAACCCGTGGCAGCGACGCAACAAGCGGACCGGCACGGGTCCGCATCATCCTTGCAGCCGCTCTCCAAGGCCCGAGGTCCGGCGAAGCGGGCGCTGAATGGCCGCCGCGAGCGCCGCTTCGTCGCCCACCACGGTCACTCGCTTCTTCGCCCGCGTGATGGCGGTGTAGAGCAACTCCCGGGACAACAGCGGGGACGAGGCGTCTGGGAGTACGATGAGCACGTGCTCGTACTCGGAGCCCTGGCTCTTGTGGATCGACAAGGCAAACACGGTCTCGATGGCCACCAGACGGGTCGGCGCCAGGCTGCGCTCCACCTCGCCGGCCAACACCACCCGCAGGCCACGTGGGCCTGGCATTGCCACGCCCTGGTCGCCGTTGAACAGCTCCTGGCGGTAATCGTTGGCGGTGACCATCACTGGGCGTCGGGCGTACCAGGAGGCGGATGCGGCCAACCCCAAGGGCGCGAGGCGTTGCTCGATGGCGGCGTTGAGTCCTTCTACCCCCCACGGCCCGCGGCGATGGGCACAGAGGACCCGAAAGCGTGCCAGGGCAGCCAGGGCGTCGGCCGGCGTGTCGGAGCGAAGCAGAGGTCCGAAGCCGCCGGCGATGGCCCTTCCTACGGGGCCGTCGAGCCGATGGGGCGGGTCTCGCTGGAGCCACTCGAGGGACCCCCCACGGCGCAGCACGTCGATGGCGTCCCCTACCCTTCCTTCCCGCACCGCTTCGGCGAGGGCGCCGATCCCGCCATGGATGTCGAAGCGGAAGCTGTGGCGAAGGAGGGCCACGCTGCGCCCGATGGTCGCCTCCGGATGGGCCTCTGCGGCCTCGATGATCTCGCCCAACACCGCTCCGCTCTCCACACTGGCGAGCTGGTGACGGTCGCCGAGCAGGACCAGGTGGGCGTCGGGCCGCACCGCATCGACGAGGCGACGCATCAGCGCGAGATCGACCATGCTCGCTTCATCAACCACCACGACATCATCGGGAAGGGGGTGGCTCCGACCGTGGCGGAAGCGGGTGCGGGTGCCACCGATGGACCCCAGGGCCCGGTGGATGGTGCTCGCCCGCTCTGGGAGCTCGGCGCGGTACGCTTCTGGCAGCTCGGGCACCTGCCCCTGAAGCGCCTCGAGCATGCGGGCAGCGGCCTTTCCTGTGGGAGCCAGGAGTCGTACGCGGCACGACAGCCCCCGCCGGCGACGCTGCTGGCCGATGAGCGCCACGAGCCGCGCGACGGTGTGGGTCTTCCCGGTGCCGGGCCCCCCACTGATCACCGCCAAGCCCTGCGTGACGGCGGTGCGGCACGCTTCTCGTTGGTCCGCGCTCGCCGCATCGGGGCCGAACAGCGCGAGCAGCCCTTCGTCGAGCACGGGCGCGTCGACAGGAACGGGTCGAGCGAGTTGCGCGAGACCTGCAGCAAGGGCCCGCTCGTGGTCGTGGTACCGGGAGAGGTACACCCGCGTCCCCTGGGACACCAAGGGGCGCGCGTCGGGCGCAGCGGGCCCGTCGAGCGCGACCACGGGGTCGCCTGCGACGCCGGACCAATCGGGCCATCGCAGCCCTTCCACCGGCTCTCCATCAGCGTCGGCCACCGGTCCGCGCAGGTCCGCGAGATCCACACACACGTGGCCCTCGCGGACGGCACGACTCGCCAGCGCGCCCGCGAGGCAGGCCTCGGGAGAAGCGCCGGCGCGGCTGAGCCATCGGCCGAGGTGCACATCAACCGACGCCAGCACGCCAGCGCTGCGGAGTCGCTCTAGCTCCGGCACGGTCATCGGCTCTCCGAGAAGGCGGCGTCGAGGGCCTCGATCAACGGGCGTGGCGGGCGGTCGGCGAACACGCCTGCGCCGGGGCCTGCCTCCGGGACCATGCCCCGCAGGAACAAGTAGCGGGCGCCCAGCACGTGGCGCTCGTAGTCGTAGCTCGGGAGCCTCGCTCGCAGGAAACGGTGCAGGGCGAGCACGTACAGGTGGTACTGCAGGACGTAGTCGTGGTGGAGCATGGCGTCGGTGAGCGCGCTCTGGGTGTAGGCACCGGCGACGTCGCCGAGGTGATTGGACTTGTAGTCGAGGATGCCGAAGCCTTCGCCGTGGCGGTACACCATGTCGACGTAGCCCTTGAGGAGACCGTGGAGCGGAGGAAACCCCATGGTGGCGAGGCGCGACCCGTAGGCGCGCGCGAGCGGATGGACCGCATGCTGGTCGAAGGCTCCGGCGAGGGACGTGGGCGATGGCCCCTGCGCGGGGATCAGGAAGCCGAGTTCGTCCAAGCGATCCGCGAAGGACAGCTCGGACAAGGAGGGTTCGCCTGGACCGAAGGGCACCTGTGCGGCCACGTGAAGACCGTCCGTGAGCCGCTCTGCCCAGACCTCCGGGCCGCCATGGGTGCGTAGGGCCTCGGCCACGCTGGCGAGCCGAGTGGGGCGGTCTGCGCGGAAGTCGAGCACCTCCAAGACGCCGTGCAGCACGGTGCCTGGCGCGGCCCCTCGGGGCCAGTCTGCCAGTGGGACAGGCAGGGCATCGGCCTCCCCGGAGGTCGCCTGCATCACGGGGCCAGCGACACTGGCCGCATCGACGTCGCGCCCCTCCCCGACGGGCGTGGCGCCGGGCTGACCGCCTCCTCGCACGAGGGAGGAAAAGCTGCCGACCCGCCAGGCCACCGACAGCCTCCGCTGAGGGGTGGTGGGGCGCAGCTCGGGCACGTCACCGACCTCTGGCTCGAAGCGGAGCGAGCGCCTTTCGTAGAGGTTGCGCAGGTACATGCTCCCCCCGGCTGCGTCGACGACCTGCATGAGGCGATGCTTGCGCTGGTCGTCGGTCATGTTTCGGACCTCCTCTGCCAGCTCGCCGATCGAGGTGCCCTCCCTTCCCGCACCGTGGAGCACCCACGCCAACGCCGAGCTTCCGTGCCGCGGGAACGCGCCCCAGAAGAGCGCGACATGCTGCTTGGCCCGGGTGAGCGCGACGTAGAGCAAGCGGGTGGACTCGGCGAGCTCTTCCTGAGCGGCTCGGGCAGCGTGGGCCTGATGCTCGGCGCTGCCCATGTCGAGGGTGAGCTGCCCGTCGTCGTCGTGGAAGCGGACCAACCCCTCGGGATCCCGCAGGCCTTCGCCGAGGTAGGGCAGCAACACGACCGGGTACTCCAGCCCCTTGGACCGGTGGACCGTGACCAGCTTGACCGCGCCGCTGTCGGACTCCAGCCGGATGGGGTCGGCTTCCTGGCCGAGCTCGGAGCGGGCCGCCTTGGGGTCGCTGCGGGCCCAGGCGAGCCAGGCCACCAGGCCGGCTCGATGCAGACGACGCTCAGTGGCCACCCGCTGCAGGAGCTCGGACAGGTGAAGCAGGTTGGTCATCGCCCGCTCACCGCCTGCCAGCGCAAGGAGCCGCTGCGGCACGTCGCACTCGTGGACCATGCGCCGGAACGCCCCGAGGAAGCCGCTGCTCGACCACGCGCTCCCCCACCGCTGGAAGCGTTCGACCCAGCCCTCCCAGGCGGGCTCGTCCTGGTAGAGACTGCGCAGCGCCGTGGCGTCCAGCCCCAGGACCCGGGTGGCCAAGGCGGCCCGCACCGCGGCTGGATCTCCTGGGTCGGCCAGCGCTCGGAGCAGCGCCTCCATCTCCTCGGCCTCTAGGGTGGCGAGCACCGAGGCATCCCCTTGCAGCGCGGCAGGCACCCCGCGCTTGGAGAGAAAGGAGTGGAGCCTCCGGGCCTGGAGGTTCGACCGGACCAGGATGGCGACGTCGCCAGGACCGAGGGGGCGCAGATCGTCGCCGTCTGCCAGGTGCAGCCCACTCGTGAGCATGGAGACGACCTCGTCGGCCACTCGCTCTCCATATTCGGCATGGACCCACCATCCCTTGACCTCGCCCGTGTGGTGGGGACGTCGGCCCCCTGGCCCCTCCCGTGGCACGAACACGAGGTGCATGGCCGGCACCTCATGGATGCCGCCCTCCTCGTCTCGGCGGAACAGGCGGTTCTCGGGTGCGCTGGCTTCCACGTCGAAGACGAACTGAATGCGCGGGTCGACGAAAGGAGCCGGGTGCCCCTGGAACAAGCTGGCCACGGCCCGGAGCAGGCCTGGGTCCGAGCGGTAGTTGGTGGTCATCGTGTAGCGGGCGTCGGTTCGATCCCGAGCCTGCAGGTACGCGAGCACGTCGGCACCGCGGAAGCCGTAGATCGCCTGCTTGGGGTCGCCGATCAGGAACAGTGCTGCGCGTCCGGCCTCGGCAGCCTGCTGGACCCTCGAGAAGATGCGGAACTGCACCGGGTCGGTGTCCTGAAACTCATCGATGAGCATCGCCGGAAAGCGGGACGCGATGCCTTCCGCGAGGGCGTCGCCATGGGTGCCATCGTGGATTGCGGCATCGAGGCGATGGAGAAGGTCGGCGTAGGAGACGCTGCGGCTGCGCTCCTTGGCCTCGGCCACGAGGCGCCGGACATCGTCGAGGAAGACACGCTGAAAACGGGAGACCCATGACCCGACGACCGGACCTGCCTCGGCGTCGACGTCGCAGAGAGTCTGTGCGGCGTCGAAGAAGGCATGGCTGGGGGTGTCGCGGCCCTTGCGGGTGCGTTGCCTCAGGGTGTCGGCGGCCATGCGGTGGAAGCCGTCGGGAAGCTCCTTCGACGTGACCTCGTCGGCGTCGAACCAGCGAGCGACGTGGTAGTGCCAGCTCGCCACCCGCCCGAACGTGTACACACGGCCGTCGAGTTCGTTGCCGGCCGCCCGTTTCAGGCCGTCGGCCGCCTCTCGGCCTCCCGCGAACCACGCGGCCCGTGCGACCTGTCGAGCGGCGAGCCAGCGGGCGACCGCGGCGCGCGCTGGCGCTTCTTCGGGCAGCGCTTCGATCTCGGGAAGCAGCGGCACGGACGGGTCTGCGAGGGCCGCTGCAGCGAGGTTGAGCAGGCCATCGGGACCCATTCGACGGGCGATGAGCTGTTGGAGGAGGAGCGGCTCGACCCGCAGAGCGCGGGTGGCCCAGGCGTCCTCGACGGCGCGTCGCACCATCGCGCGCTCGTCGTCGAGCAGGTCGACGTCGAGTCGCGCGCCGCTCTCGAAGGCGAACTCCTGCAGCATGCGGGCGCAGAAACCATGGATCGTGGAGATCGCGGCGCCGTCCATGGCGTGGAGGGCCTCTCCGATCCGGCGGCGGGCCTCCAGAGGGTCTGCCAGTTGCTGGATCCAGGCCAGCAGAGGGTCGTCTTCCAGCCCGAGCTCGCGGGCGGTGCGGTCGATGCCCCAAGTGTCCAAGCGGTCGAGGACCGCCAAGGCCTCCTGGAGCCGCCCGCGCAGCCGGCGGGAGAGCTCCGCGGTGGCCGCGCGGGTGAACGTGACCACGAGGATCTGCTCGACGGGAAGGCCTCGCTCCACCACCAGACGAAGGAAGAGCATGGCGATGGTCCACGTCTTGCCTGTGCCTGCGCTTGCCTCGATCAGCTGGCGTCCCACCAGCGGGACCTCCAGCGGGCGAAGCACCTCGGCCTCCCATGCGCTCATGGCTGCTCCCACTGGCGTCGGGTGGCCTCGAGGGGGGTGGTGATGCTGTGAACGAGCGCCTCGAACGACCAGGCAGCGTCGTCGGCGTCGACCTCGAACAGCTCTTCCTGTCCGCGGAAGGCCAGCTTCCACACGGCATCGTCCCTGCAGCGGTCGCGGAAACGGCGCGCCACCTGGTCTCGCTGGAACGACCCCACGCCGCCCCGCTGCTCGTAGGCCCACAGGGCACGTGCGCACTCGGGCTCGAATGGGACCAGGCGCTCTTGGCCCCGCAGCCAGACCGCGGCCAGACGGCTCAGGGGTTCGAAGGCGTCATCGACGGGATCGAAGCCGCTCACCTGTCGCTGCGGGCCCTTGCTACGGCGCCCGACGAGCCAGAGCGGCCCCGGCGCTCCGCTGGCCTGGGCCAGCAGGTGCCGCACCCACGCGCCGAGCTCGTGGCGGGCACGCACGCGGCTGTATTGGCGCAGCACGAAGCCGCCCGGCCAGGCCGGCGGCGCCCAGCCCGTGATGCGAAGGCCCCCGACGCGGACGTCGATCGGATGGGGCGCACGGCGCTCGCCATGCTGCAGGAGCTGGATGGCGTGGGCCACCTCCTGGACCGCGGGTCGGAGCTCCTCGAAGACGACCTTGCCAGCGACACCGGCTGGGAGTTGCCCTTCCTTCGAGAGCACGCTGAAGAGATCCTCGAGGGCGCCACCGTCGACCAAGCGGTCGAGGAGGTCGGCGGCGATCTGGTACTGCTCGAGCGGGTCGGGCACCAGTGGCTCCCGGTCTTGCAGCAGGGCCACTTCTCGGGGGGATCGGATGCCGAGGCCAGCCAGGAATCCGCGGGCGGGATCCTGGAGGAAGCGCACGAATGCTTCGACATCGACGTGGTGCTCTCCGGCGACCGCTTCCGGAGGGGCCGGCGGAGGAGGCGCGAACGGGGCCGGCTGGACTCGAACCCCTAGGCTGGCGATGGCACCGCGGGCATACGACGAGGAGGTGGACGTGTGCCCTGGCTGCTCCGGTTCGGTCCGAAAGTAGGAGGGGTCGAAGGGCTGCAGCGGATGGTCGATGGTGAGGGCCGCGGCCGCGGAGCCGTCGCCGTGGGTGAGGGCCTCTTCGAGCCAGTCGAGCAGCTCAGCCACCACCACCGATGGCGGGAGCTCCGCGTTGTCGCGGATCGAGCGGCCCACCCAGCTGACGTGGAGGTGCTGGCGAGCCGACAGCACGGCCTCGAGAAAGAGGGTGCGGTCCTCCTCCCTGAGGCTACGGTCTCCGGGCTTGGACGCCGCCGCGATGCGGTCGAAGGCGGGGGGACGGTCGGATCGGGGAAAGGCATCGACCCCCATGCCGAGCAGTGCCACGACTCGAAACGGAATCGACCGCATCGGCAGCAGGGCACACACCGTGACGCCACCTCGGAGGTAGTGCTGGCCGCTGCGCTCCCGCCCGAGTCGTTCCTCCAGCCACCAGCGCACGACGTCGATGCCGATGGGGTCGCCGTGCCCCGAGGCGTCGTCGGCCATCGCCACGAGCTCCTCCCGAAGCCGCGCCGCGCCCCAGAGTTCGTCTTCATCGATCAAGAACAGGGCATCGAGGAGGTCGCGGAGTAGCTCGGACCATGCGGCCGGAGGGTGCTCCGCCCGAAGCCGCTGCCGGAAGCGAAGCAAGACCTCCATGGCGTCCGCAAGTCGGCCTACCCGCTCGGCCGCGTCCCCTTCGATGGCGTCGTAGGGAACCGAGTCGCACACCAGCGTCGCCTCGGAGGAGGCCACGCCGGCCAGCATGCGGTCGAGGCCAAAGCGCCACGTGTTTTGTTCGTCTGCGGGCTGGCCGAAGTGGGCGCGGTCGTTGGCGTCGGCACCCCACCGGATGCCCGCCTCCCGGACGTAGGTCTCGATGGCCGCGCGGTCTTCGTCGGATAGGCCAAAGCGTCGGGCCACCGGTGCCGTGGACAGAAGATCGAGCACCTCCGAGGCTCCGAGGCGGCCACACAGGAGAGACAGGGCGGTGAGGAAGCCCTCCACCACCACCGAGTCGGCAGGAAGCGGTCGGTCCGACACTGAGAACGGGATGTGCTCGGCGCTCTCAGGGTCCGCCCCCAACACCGCTCGCACCAGGGGGCCGTACGTCTCGATGTCTGGAGTCATCACCACCACGTGGTGAGGCTCGAGGGTGGGGTTGGCGTCGAACAGCCTGCGCAGCTCGCTGGCCAGGACCTCCACCTCGCGCATGGGGCTGTGGCAGCGATGCAGCAGCACCGTTCGATCGACCGGCAGGGCGACCGGCCCTTGCACACCGTCTCCCGAGGGGACGAAGGAGAGCTGGGCTGCCCCCGTGCCTGCCTTGCGGGCCACCACGTGGAACATGTCGGCCTGGAGCAGCTCCAACACCGTGCATGCCGTGGTGGGTGGAGGGGGCACGAAGGCGTCCACGGAGCCGTAGTCCAGCTCCTCCAAGGCCGCTTGGAGGTCCCTGGACAGGCGGCCCCACGCGGCGAGCAGGGCGTTGCCCTCCTCGGCGTGTACCTGGGCGATGGTGGGTTGGCGGCGACGTCGGCGTTTTGGGCGCAGGTCGGCGATCCACTGCTCGGATGCCGCGAGGACGTACAGGTGCACGGGGATGTGCTCCCCCAGCCTGCCGAGGACTTGCAGGTAGACCGGAGGGAGGGTGGCGATGCCAAACAGCGCGACCCGCTCCGGGAGGGCCTCCGTGGGCCAGTGACCGAGTGCGAGGGCCCGGTGGATCCGAGCCGCCACGTGCTCGGCGCCGATCGCGCCCCGCAGGTCGCGCCAGGTCTGGGCCTGCCAGTCTCCGGGTTCGTCGCCCGCATCCCAGCCCAGGATCATCTCTGGCCGGTAGACCAGGTATTGGTCGAAGCGGACCGCGAGCTGCGTTGCCAGCTGCATCCGCTTGAGCCCAAGGGGGTCGTCGGCCAGGTAGCGGCGCACCGTGCCGAACTCGGGCCCTCCGCACAGCTCAGGGAGGCGCTGGGAGAGCAGCCACGTGAGCCGTTCGCGCCGGTAGGGCGCATTGGGGGTGTCGGCCTCCCCCAAGGCGGCGGCCACGATCGAGTGAACGAGGCGCCGCGGGAAGGGGTGCTCTGCGTGGGCCCAGACGCCGAGCTCCTCCGCCAAGCGCTGCGATACCCACCGCTGCATCCCGCGCGACTGCACGGCGACCACTTCTGGAACGAAGGGATCGGAGAGGGGGACGCGAAGCTGGCTGGCAAGGTGCTCGACCAGCTGCTCCGCACGGTTGGAACGCACGACGATCATGGCTTCCTGTTGTAGCGTTGCGATGGGTCAGAAGCTGTCCGGCCGTGGATTCACCGCGCCACGGACGAGATCCTCTGCTTCAGGGGTCTTCTTGCCTGCACGCGGTGCGCCACGAACTGGAGAACCATTCCATGCTGCTGCTCTTGTCCGGACTCGCCCTCGCCCAGGACCCGTCCACCATCGCCCGCGACGAGATCCGCATGCCGCTGACCCCTAGCGAAGGGCACGACGTGTACATGGGAGTGTTCGACCACAGCAACGCGGATGTGAAGCGCTGGACCAGCGATACCGAGGGGTTCACCTGCGAGCCCGAGGGGGACCTTCTGCAGGTGATCGTACGCCGGGAGACCTGGCCGTCGGCGGTGCCAAACAAGGTCATCTGCACCGCCGACGATGGCCGCAAGGTCAAGGCCCGGGTGGTGGTCGACAGCATCAAGCACCTGGCGATGTTCGTGTCCGACGGCACCCTGGTGATGCCCCGAGAGAAGGGCAACGCCTCGATCTTTACTGGACCGCCTCCTGAGGAGAACATCGTCGTGCAGACCGGCAAGACCGGGTCCCTTTCCGTGCGCTGCGAAGTGCGCCCGGGCCCCGAGCTCCGGGTGGTCGTGGAGCCAGAGAACGAAGACGGCCTCGGTCAGTGCGCCTTGCAGGACAACAACGGCACCATGGTTCGGGTCCCCGTTCGGATCGTCACCATCAAATAGGCCGCGATCAGTCCCAGTCGAGGGCCGCCGCGATCCGCTCGCGCTGTCGATCCTCGATGTGCTCGATGTCGTCCCGAGGAATCGCCGCAATGAGCTGCTTGGTGTATTCCTCGGCCGGGTTCTCGTAGATCGCCTCTGACGGCCCTGCCTCTACGATCTTGCCACCCTGCATCACGCACATGTGGTCCGACATGAACTTCACCACAGAGAGGTCGTGGCTGATGAAGATGTAGGTGAGCTGCCGCTTCAGCTGCAGCTCCTTGAGCAGATTGAGGACCTGGGCCTGCACGGACACGTCGAGGGCCGACACGGATTCGTCGCAGATGATGAACTCGGGCTCCAGCGCCAACGTCCGGGCAATGCAGATGCGCTGGCGCTGGCCACCACTGAACTCGTGAGGGTACCGACGAAGGTACTCCGACTTCAATCCCACTTCGTCGAGCAGGGCCGCAGCCCTGTCCCGTCGATCCGACGCCGAGCGACCCAGCCCATGCACCAGCATCGGCTCGGTGATCGCCTGCTCCACTGACAGCCGTGGGTTGAGGGAGCTGTAGGGGTCCTGGAAGATGATCTGTAGGTTGCGCCGAACCCGCTTCAGACCATCGCGGTCCAGGGCCCGCACGTCGACCCACTCCCGGCCATCGTGGACCTGTCCGCCAGCGACCTTGCCCGTCGTCGCGAGACGGTGACCGAACATCACCTCCCCTGCGGTGGGCTCCACCAGCCGCAGGATGGCGCGGCCCGTGGTCGTCTTGCCGCAGCCCGACTCCCCCACCAGCCCGAGGGTCTGGCCGGGGTACACGTCGAAGGAGATGCCGTCGACGGCCCGAACCCAGTCGGTCACCTTGCCGAGAAAGGTGCGGTTGAGGGGGAAGTGGACCTTGAGGTCCTTCACGGAGAGGATGGGCTGGCCATCGAACGCCGTCATCTTCTCCCGTCCCCCGTCCTCTAGTTCCCGGAGGCGCTCCGGGGTCATCTCCCGCTCCTTCATCTGCACGCGACCATCTTCCTGCCAGGTGTCCATGAAGTCATCGACGGTGGGGAGGATGCGGTACTTCGTGTCGAGGCGCGGACGGCAGGCCAGCAGGCCCTTGGTGTACGGGTGCTTCGGGTTGTCGAAGATCGAACGGACGTCGCCGTACTCGACGAGTCGCCCCCTGTACATGACCGCCACGGCGTCAGCGATCTCGGCGATGACGGCCAGATCGTGAGTGATGAACAGGATCGACATCTGTCGCTGGTCGCGGAGGGTGCGGAGCAGATCGAGGATCTGGGCTTGGATGGTGACGTCGAGGGCTGTGGTGGGCTCGTCGGCGATGAGCAGCTCGGGGTTGCACGCCAGCGCCATCGCGATGACCACCCGTTGCTTCTGGCCGCCACTCATCTCGTGGGGGTAGCTGCGAACCCGCTTCACCGGGTCCGGGATGCCCACTTCGTCGAACAGCTTGAGCACGCGTTCGTGAGCCTCGGCACGGCTGACTTTCTCGTGGCGAAGGATGACCTCGGCGACCTGGTCACCCACCCGGTACACCGGATTGAGTGCGGTCATTGGCTCCTGAAAGATCATCCCGATGCGCTTGCCCCGGATGTCGGGCATCGCGCTCTTCGGGACCGACAGCAGGTCTTGCCCTTGGAAGCGGATGGTGCCCCCGGCGATCTCAGCGACCCGGTCGGGCAGCAGGCGCATCACGGTGAGGGATGTGACCGACTTGCCGCTGCCGGACTCTCCGACCACACCTAGGGTCTGCCCCCGCTCGATCGCGAAGGAAACGTCGTCGACGGCCTTCACGATGCCTTCGTCGGTGTGGAAGTAGGTCTTGAGGCCGTCGATCTCCAAGATGGGATCTGTCACGTCCGCCAACGATGCCTCCGCGCTCGGGCCAACTTCTACCATGGCGTCCGGTGGCTCCGCGGGGCCATCGTGGTCCGGGGCGGTCGTCGGCGATTCTCGCCCGGGCGCATCGAGGCCGACCGAGGGCAAGGTAGGAGCGGCGGTCAGTCCTCTCCGGGCCGCACGCAGCACTCAAAGCGGCCGTACCGGAAGCACGGGTCTGTCTCTGCGCTGTAGTCGACGGGCGATTCCGCCGGCCCGGAGCGCGGCACCGCGCGGACCATCATCGCGGCTGCGACCACCATTCCTGCGAGGCCCAGGCTCACCATCCAACCGCGCATCCTCACCTCCACTCCATTCACGTACCCCAACCTGGCGCCAACCGACGGCACTGCCGACGCTGGCTCTACGGATTGAGGAGGGACGTGTAGTCGGAGGGCGGCTTTGCGAAGCCAGAGATGCGCTCGCTGGCACCGACATAGGGGACGCCTGCGTGCTTCTGGGGGTCGAAGTCGAGGAGCGCCTTGGTGAGCGCCTTCTTGAGCGCTTCGTCTGCCGCCGGCCCCGCCACCATGGCGTCGTGGGGGGTGGTGCCCGTGGTGTCGAGGAGCTTGAGCTTCGACAACGGCAGGCCCCGCTGCCCGGCGGTGTTGTAGTTCCCGGAGTGGGTGCCCCCCAGGTCGCAGCGCCCTTCTAGCAAGTCGACGAGCACCTGGTGGTGGTTCCCTGACACGCGCGATGTGAGCTCATCCGGGTCGACACCGTGGCTCCTCAGCCAGGCGCGCGGGAGCTGGTACCCGGTGTTGGAGAGCGGGTCGGAGTAGCAGATCACGTCGTCGGCATCGATGTCGTCGGGGGATTGGATGCCTCCCTCTCGGGAGACCAACAGGTAGCCGTCGGTGGATGTAGAGCCGTCCACCAACTTCACCGCCAAGATGTCGAAGTCCATCTCCACGGCGTTCTCTGCGGTGGTGCGCTGGGGCAGGAAGGCGAAAGGCGCATCGCCTTCCCCAACGTCGCGAGCGGCGCGTTGGTACGAAGGAGCCACGCGGAGGTCGACCGGCAGCTGGAGCGCCTGCTCCAAGTACAGGCGCAGAGGCTCGTGCTCTCGTGCCAGCTCCTCGGGCGCCAAGACGGGGGCCACACTGATGACGACGAGATCACCCTCCGGTCGGGCCAGTGGCGCCACCGTGGCGGGGTCAACACTCGGCCAAAGCACCCAGAGAACCAGCGCGAAGGCAACGAGAGCGACGGCTGCCCCCAGCACCCCCAGGAAGGCGCCCACCGAGGCGACGACGCCCGCGGTGCGCACAGCGTGGTTCGCCGTGATGCTGGCCTCGTTGCTCACCGTGTTGTGGGTCCGGCTGACCTCGGATTGCGACGTCAGGCCCGCGGGCGATGGCATCACGCCGGACAGGCTGACCAGCGTGCGCTCCATCGCGGACTCGATCGACTGTTGCCTGCGGTCGTGGCGGGCGCCGAGCAAGGTGCGGACGAGCCTCGCCGCCGCGTCGCCGTCCGGCATGTCGACCGTGCCGCGCACTGCGTCCCGCAGCTCCTCCCGGAAGGCATCCGCCGATCGCGGACGGTTCTCTTTCTTCACGGACAGCGCCCGCTCGATCACGACCACGACGCCTTCGGGCACGTCGGGCCGCTCTTTGCGCAGATCCGGCACGTCGCCGGTGACGATGGCCTGCATCGTGGCGAGCTCGCTGTTGCCCGAGAACGGCTTGCGCCCTGCGAGTAGCTCCCAAGCGACAACGCCGAGGGCGAAGACATCGGCGCGCCGGTCGAGGCTCTCTTGCCGACATTGCTCCGGGGCCATGTAGGAAATCTTGCCCTTGAGGAGACCGGTGCGGGTCTGGTCCATGCCATCGGCCTTGGCGATGCCAAAATCCAGGAGCTTCACGTGGCCGTGCTCGTCGACCATGAGGTTGTGGGGGGAGATGTCGCGGTGAACCAGCCCGTAGGGCTTGCCCTGGGCATCGGACAGCTCGTGGGCCGCATGGGCGCCGGCACAGGCCTGAGAGATCAGATGCAACGCCACGCCCGTGGGCAAGCGCACCTCAGCGCGTCGGCCCGATGACACCAGTTGTTTCAGCGTGGAGCCAGGCACGTACTCCATGGCGATGAACGGCAGGCCACCCGACTCGCCGAGCTCGTAGATCTGGACCACATTGGGATGACGAATCCGAGCGACGATGCGGGCTTCCGTCATGAACATGTCGACGAACGCCTGCTCCTCGGCCAGGTGAGGCAGGATCCGCTTGACCACGATGAGGCGTTCCAGCCCCCCGGAGAACGGGCCGCTGGAAGGACCGGCCCCGCCGTGGAGCAGAGAGGCGCCGCCTCCTTCGCTTCGCTCGGCGGCGAGGAATACCTCAGCCATGCCGCCGACTGCGAGGCGCTCCACCAGGCGGTAACGACCTACCTGGCGAACTTGCTGCTCCTCGAGCTCCATCAACCTCACCGTGGACTTCGGGGCATTACACCACGCCCAGAGCCGTCAGTCGACGACGCGGAAGTGCATCTTTCGCGGGGTGTCGTCCCCGCGCCGCATGAGCAGGACCTCGAAGTCGGTTTGCTTTCGCAGCTTCTTGTAGAGCAGGAACACGCCCACCCAGGTGCGCGTCTTCTTTCCATTGACGGTGATCAGCATGTCGCCGCGCCGGAAGCCGGCCTTGTACATGGGAGATGTGCAGCCGAAGCCCCCGATGTAGAAGCCCTTTACGTCGTTTCGTTCGTACGGTTCGGAGTACCCGAGCTCCATGAAACGCTCGAGGCTCTTCGTGTAGTACTGGACCAAACTGCGATCGACCTCCACGATGCCATCGGATCCTTCGTTGACGTTCGGATGGGGCTTCGCGCACTTGGCGGAGCGCGCACGCCGTCGCCGCTTGACCGTCGCGTGGCCCTTTCCGCTTCCGGTGCCATCGCCGACCCCCGTGCCTTCACCGTCTCCCGACCCCGTTCCCTCGCCACCGCCCTCGGTGCCTGCGCTCGCGTCCGCCTCGGGGTCCTCGAGGCCCTCCTCCCCTCCTCCACCCTCGCTGCCTCCCGGGTCTTCGTCGGTCACGTCCTCGCTGGGCTCGGGATCATCGACGGGATCCGTGAGGTCTGGATCGCCGTCCACCTCGTCGTCGGCGACCAGCCCATCTTCGGCGGCGTCCAAGTCGGCCAGCTCGTCGCCGGGGGGATCCAGCTGGAGGTACACCGCTTCGAGCGGTTGGTAGAGCTCCACCACGATGTCATTGGCAGGCTGAAGATCGGCCCACACCCCGAGCAGCAGGGCCAGCAGCCAGGGCAGCGCGAACAGCCCCACTGAGATGAAGGCCGAGATGCCGAGCCCAGGCGCGTCGTCCTGGGACACGCCGGGGGAGCTGAGGTCGGGGTCTTCGCTGGCCATCTCTCTACCTTGTCCCAGCAAACCGCCCGCATCAACTGCAGCGCGTGTCGCTGGGCATCTGCCGCTGTCTGAGACGGTCACGGTCTATCGATCCGAGCACGCTCCCCCCACCCGCGGGCCAGGAATCGGGAATTCGCCAGCAACAACCTCGAGCGCGGCCCTGGCACGAGGCGTGCATTGCCATGGGTGACCCGGGAATGAACCCGGGTGAACCGGGAGTGCTTCATGCGCCACATCATCCAACCGTCCATCCTCCTCCCCGTCGCCGCGTTCTTGACCCTCGCTTTCGGGTGCAGTCGCACCCCGGACGCCGTGGCCCCGCCCTCCACCCAAGAGCTGGCGTCCAGGGCCGTGGAGGTGGACTCGGGAGAGCCCCTCGACGAGGGGGTGACGGACGAGTTCACGTTCGCGGACGAGGAGGCCGAAGCGCCCTCGATGTCCGAGGACGCCTTCGCTTCCCCAGAGCCGACCCTGGTGACGTCGTGGACCGTGCGCCGTGGCGAGTCTCTCGCCCACTTTGCCCGCTGGGCCGAGCTGCCGGTGGAGGCCGTCGCCGAGGCCTCGGGGGTCTCCTTGTCCTCCGCCCTTCAGGTGGGTGAGGCGGTGGTGATCCCGGGAGATGGGGCCGTGCGGGCCAAGGTGGAGCAGGCCAGGCAGAGGCACCATCGGGTCCGAGCCGAGGCGTACCTGGCCACCCGGGGCGGCGCGGTGGGAACGTCCTTTCACACCGTGAGGACCGGGGAGACCGGATGGTCGGTGGCCACCAGGGAGCTCGGACTACCGGTGTGGTTGGTGGAGGCGTACAACCCGGCGGTGAACCTGGAGCGACTGCGGCCCGGGGAGCAGCTGCTCTACCCGGTGGTGTCCGACACGGTCGCTGCCCTGGACGACGATGCTGCGTCCGGTGGAGCGTCTACTCCAGCGTCGAACGAAGCGCCTTGAGGGACCGGCGCCACTCGGCGTCCTGCGCCTCCATGCGCTCCGCGTCTTCTTCCGGGAAGCCGCTGTGGATCACCGCCACTCGGGTCTCCTCGCCGTCGCGGGCCAGCTGCACGACGAGCCGGGTGTCGGCCCATGGGCCCTTGCTGTTCCGATCCCAGGTGATCTCGAGCTTCCGCGTGGGGCGCAAGGTGTGGAACAAGCCACGCTCCTCCACGGTCAGGCCTTCGTCGCCTTCGACCTCGATCACGACGCGGCCGCCTTGCTCGGGGTTCGCACGCGCTTCATCGGCGAGCCACTCCTTCAGCCCTTCGGCGGTGGTGAGCTTGGCCCACACTGCCCTCGGGGCCGCGGCGATGTTGATCTGCTGGCGGATGGACGGCATGCACACTCCCGACTCGGGCGCGCCCTACCCCGCTTCCGGCCCCACCACAAGCCAAGGCTCGGGGGCGCCGCGCCCGCGGATCGTCAGAAGCCGCCGTGTTGCTGGAGCACCGTGTAGTTGTGGTACGCGGCGTAGCCCCCGATGAGGCCGATGAACAACATCCCGTTGGTGAAGCCGTACACCGCGAACAGCGCGCCGACCGCCGTACCCACCATGGAGGACCAGCGGGTCGCCTTGTGACGACTCCACTTGATCGACAAGCCCGAGCGTAGGGCGTTGCCTCCATCGAGGGGCATCATCGGCAGGAGGTTGACCAGGCTCCAGAAGATGTTGATCCACAGGATGTCGTTGACCACGGTGGCGGAGATCGGGTGGTACGGCACGTACGGAGAGATGGCCCAGGTGGCGGCGCCCAGAGCGAGCCCCGCCCCCGGCCCGGCCAGGCTGATCGCGAGGTCCTGCGTCGCGGCGCCTCCCCCGGAGTGGGTCACGTGGCCACCGAAGCCGTGGAGGAAGATCCCGTGGACGTGACGCCGGAACCGCCTGGCGGCGAACGCGTGGCCCAGCTCGTGGACGAGGATCGACACGAACACGACGATCGACCAGGAGACGAGCGCGTAGAGCGGCTCCTGACGCTGGAGTGAGAACAGCGCGTAGATCAGGAGCAGACCCATGAACGCGGGTTGCACCGTCACGTCGAAGCCGAACATCTTGAATCGAAGGTCTTGCATCATGAACCTTCGTACGCACGGAAGGGCCGCACAGCAAGGAGCGTCGAGGCCTTCACGTCCGGCGCGCGACCACCTTCAGGATGCCGAGTTCGTGTCCAGCGTCTGCGAGGACCGCCTCGGACCACGTCGCGAGATCGACGTCAGCGGCCACCAGGGCCCAGGGTCCGATCGCCGCGGGCGGACGGTAGCGCAGGGCCTCGAGTTCGTGCTCATTCCCACAGGCCGGACAGGACAGCGAGCGCCCTCCCCCACCCCGCCACACCGCCATGGCGCGGGTGAACGGCCCGACGATCGGCGCTGCGGTCTCGGGACACTGCACGTGGAAGCCCCCGAGGCGGTTGGCGTACAGCGTCGGCGCCGGAGGGCGATCGAGGTGTAGGCGTGCGAAGTGCCCGACGCCGAGCCAGACGGCTTCCGGGCCGGGGCGGCCGGTGCCGTCGATGACCCCCCGCTTCACGAGCTGCGAAAGCCAAGCCTCGCCGCGGCCGATGGGGAGGTCGAGGGCCGGGACGAGCAGGAGGTCGAGTCGGTGGGTCGGTCGGGCCACGGGTCGGAATACCGCCGCCGCGGGCCGGCAGCCAGCGGCCGCCCAGCACCAGACGGGTCGTCGCTGCCATACGATCCACCCAGTCCCCCAGCGGAGCCCTTCATTCAGCGACCCACGCCACGCTCGGATGCCCGACGCGCCCGCCGAACGGTGCGGCGGCTCGGGGTTGGACCGGACCGATGGCGCTGGGTGCTCCTTGGCTCGATGCTCGGCCATGTGGGGGTGCTGGTCCTCCTCAGGGCACTGTCGCACCCCACGGGGACGCCGGAGCGGCTCGCGGTCGCCGTGGAGGTGAGGAGGGTGGACATCGCCGACCGGCCGTCACCGGGAGCCGAGCCCCCCATCGACCCCGAGAGGCAGCGCCTGCCGTCATCGCCGGAGCGGGTGGAGGTGGTGTCCGCCCACGACCGCGAGGAGGCACCCTTCGAGTACACCGAGCGGGAGGCCGCCCGGGACCAACGACGAAGAAACGCCGACGCGGCCGTGCGGCGCCAGCGGCCCGGAAGCACCGACGCACGTCCCGACCGTCCCGAGGCCCCTGGTGGTCGGCCCGCAGCGGCCGCCCAGGATGGCGCACCGCTCACCGTTCGTGGGGGGCTTCGCCCTGGGGATGATCGGCTGGCCAGAGGGCGCCGCTCGGGAGGCGGCTCCCCCTCATCGGGGGGCGGGCCACGGGACGGCGCCTCCCCGGAGCATGGGGGGCGGCCGCGCTCGGCCGGCATGGACGGAGCCCATCAAGCGCGTCTTCTCCCGGTGCCATGGTCTCCCATCGCCGTGCGGGTCCGACCGGCCGGCGCAAGAATCGCGGCGCCGCAGCCCGATGTCGAGGTGGGGCGAGGGCTTCGGGAGACTCGGGTCGCCAGTGTCGCTCCGGCGGGTGGCACGGGCCGGGCCCCGGCCCCACGTCCCGCCTCCACGCCTCGACCGGTACCCGCCGCCCCGGATCCCGTGGATGGGGCACGTCCACTGCGGCGTCACGAGCCCTTGGGGGACCCCGTAGCAGAGCTCCGCGAGGCTCTCGGTTGGGGCCCCCTGGATCGGACCGAGCTCGCGCCTCGTCCGGACACCCTTGGCGATCGTCAGCCTGAGGGCGGCACCACCGGCGGCGGCCTGCCTGCGCCGGATGCCGACAGCTGGGTCCGGGCGGTGGATGCTCGTGGCTCGGAGCTGGGCGCCTGGGCGGAGCGCGTCGACGCGAAGGTCCACGAGCGCTGGGAGGCCTTGGACCTGCCGATGGAAGAGCGTGCCCGTGGCCTGCAGGGAGACGTCACCGTCCGGTACGTGGTGAATCCAGCGGGTCGTGTCCGTCGCGTGACCGTGATCCGGTCCAGCGGACACCCCTCTTTGGACGCCATGGCGGTGGCTGCGGTGCCCGCTCGGTTGCCCCGCCCACCGGCCGCTGCGCGCCCTGATGGACTCGTCTACGAGCACACCCTTGGCTACCGCAACCCCCTCGTGTTGGTGAGCCCGCGGTGAACATCGTGCTTGTGGGTCGCACATTCCGCCCTTACGATCTCGTGGGGAGGACCGCTGACGCGCAACCGATCGACGCGCAACCACTTCGGTGGCCGAGCTCAGCCGCTGCGCTTCCGCGGCCGGCGCTGGGCATGGTGGAGCCCTGTCTTCCTGCTGTCGTCCTTGCTCGGCAACACCCTGGCGCTTGGCCTGTTGTTCGTGGTGTGGCCCCATCTGACCCCTGATCCCCCCGACGTGACGGCACGTCCCGTGTCCCTGGTCATCCTCGAGCCCGAAGAGAAGGAGCCCGAGGAAGAGGAGGAGCCGGAGATCGAGGAGCCCGAAGGGCAACTGGTGGAGGTGGCACCGCCCGAGGAGGAGGTGATTCCCGACGAGGCCGAGTACCTCGCCAAGTTCGACATGGTGGTGCCCGAAGAGACCCGCTCCGACAAGTTCAAGATCAACCCGGAGGTCTTGGCACCTACGTTCTCCCGAGAAGAGAAGTTCGAGCAGGAGGATCTCATCGACCTCAACGTGGAGAAGGAGTCGACGGGGGCGACCGAGGGCAACAAGCGCTTCGACCCCAACAAGGACGGTTCCCTCGCGTCGCTGCCGAGCCCCTGGAAGCTGACGAACAAAGAGGGGCCGCAAGACCCAGTGCCTTCGGCCCAGACCACCAGCGATGTGGCGGGTGCTCCGCAGAACGACCTGCTCTCGGAGAAGCGTAGCGATCGGGTGGCGCTGAACACCAAGGAGTACCTGTACGCGGGCTACCTCGAGCGAATCCGCCGCTTGGTGAACCACTATTGGCAGCAGAACCTCGACAACCTGCCCAGCAGCGTCCGGATGGGTCGTCCCCGCTACAACACCACCGTCGAGGTGGTGCTCAACGCCGACGGCGCGCTGGAGCTCATCGAGGTCACCAAAGAGAGCGGAGTCGGTGAGCTGGACGACTGCGTGGTGCGTGCGTTCCGAGCGGCGAGCCCCTTCGAGAATCCGCCAGCGGGACTGGTGGAGAAGGATGGTCGGGTCTACCTGCCCACCATGGACTTCACCGTGGAGCTGACCATCGCGCGGGCTCAGTACCAGGGCATCGATCCCCGGGCTGGGGTCCAGTTCCCAGGCCTTCAGAAGTCGCCCCGTTAGCCGTGCGCACGAGCGCCCTCAGATGAAGAAATCCGGCACGAGATCCGCCGTGGGGTCCACCCGGTAGCGATCGAGATCCGTCACGCCAGCGCGCTCGAGCGCCTCGTCGTCGATGAAGAAGTTGCCGCTCACGTCGACGGGCTGGGACAGGATCCAATGGGCCGCATCGGCCATGATTTCGGGGGTTCGGCTCCCCTTCATCATCGCGTCGCCACCCAGCATGTTCACCGCGGCCGTCGCGATCGCCGTGCGAGGCCACAAGGCATTGACGGCCACTTTGCCGGCGAACTCCTTCGCCATCCCCAGCACGCACATCGACATCCCGAACTTGCTCATCGTGTAGGCCACGTGGGGGCCGAACCAACGTGCCTCCATGTTCAGGGGCGGAGCCAGGTTGAGGATGTGGCCTCCGTGGGGACTCTTCAGGAGGTACGGCAGCGTCGCCTGGCTGGTGAGAAAGGTTCCCCGGACGTTCACGTCGAACATCAGGTCGAAGCGCTTCGGGGACGTCTGCAGGGTCGGGGTGAGGGAGATCGCCGACGCGTTGTTCACGCAGGCGTCGATGCCGCCGAAGCGCTCGACGGTTTGCGCCACCGCGGCGGCGATCACATCCGGATCGCGAACGTCGCACACGAGGGCCAGCGCGTGGCCGCCCAGGGCTTCGACTTCCGCTGCTGTGTCGTGGATCGTGCCCGGCAGCTTCGGATGGGGATCCGACGTCTTGGCGGCGATCGCGATGTTGGCACCATCTCGCGCGGCTCGGAGGGCGATGGCCTTGCCGATGCCACGGCTGGCACCGGTGATGAACAAGGTGCGACCAGACAAGCTCATGGGACCTCCCGGCCCCGGCATATCCCGGGGACGGGTGGGCCTATCGGTTGGCGTCGGAGATCGACGCCACCTTCTCCCCGGTCAGGGTGAAGATGTCGGCAGAACCGTCGCCGTGCACGACGCCAATGGCGCCATGGCCCACGACGATGCGGGAGGTGTCTGGCCTCGCTTTGGCCATCGGCATCGGAGCCCCCTGAGGGAGGCGGCAGATCCACGGCGTGACGGGGTCCATGCCGTCGTCGCCGGCCTCGAGCCACGCCATCACAGGGATGTCGCCGTCGAAACTCGCAGACACCGCAGTGATCCCACTGACCAGAGAGACGACCTCGACCTCGGGCGTGCCGCGACGCTCGATGCGGGCGAAACGCAGGCCTCCGGGGGTGTCGCCCCGGCGGGCCAGGGCCCACACGCAGAGCAGGTCGCCGTCGTCTTCGGCGGCGATGGCGTGTTGTCCGGGGAAACCCTCCGGCGCGCGCCGTGGCGCACCGAGGCCGTTGGGGCCCACGGGGGTGAGCACCCCCCCCTTGCCCGCGAGGACGGGCATGCCACCGAGGAAGCCCTTGGCGGTGGCGGACTTCTCGGAGTTCACGATCACCAGGCCGTCTTCTTCGAGCCGGTGGACCACGATGGTCGGGCCACGGCGGGCGATGCCCCACATGTACAGGGTGCCGTCGAGGGCCCGCAGGACGGGGTGGACCATGGGCTCGTAGCCCAACGGGAGGGACCGGGCGGGGCCTGGTCCCGCGTCGGTGAACGTGCAGACCTCGAGCACGATCCCGTCGGGCCGCACCCGGTGAAGCACGAGGAGCAGCTCGTCGCCAAGCACCGCGAGCTGGGCGTCGAGCACCGTGTCGGCAGGCACGGGCACGGCACCGTGGGTGAAGGCGCCGTTCGCCCACGATCCCCACCGCACGGACTTGGCTTCTTCGCCGTCCGGGTTGATCCACACCATGCCGACCCGGCCGCCGACCGACCCGAACGAGGCCTTGTCGAACACCAGCGCGGCGTCGGCGTCGAAGGGCACTCCATGAGCGGACAGCCCAGCGATCGTGGCCTCGTCGAGGCCGATCGAGTGGGCGTCGATGCCAGAAAAGTCAGCGTCGGAGAGGTTCGCGCCTTCCAGGATGGCCCCCGCCAGGGAGGCCTCCGCAAGGGTCGCTCCCGAGAGGTCGGCGCCGCTGAGATCCGCGCCCGACAGGTTGGCCCGGGAGAGGTCCGCGGCCGCGAGGTTGGCGCCCACGAGACGGGCACCAGAGAGGTTGGCGCCAGAGAGTCGAGCGCCCAGCAAGCTGGCTCCTTCGAAGTTGCCCTCGGGGAACTTCGCGCCGTTGCCGATCATGCCGTCGAGGTTCGCGCCCACCAGGATGATCTCGGCACCGGATGCCTCTGTGAAGTCCGCGCGACGCAGGTCGGCCTCGGTGAAGTCCGCCTTGTGGAGCTTCGCCTCGTGCAGCTCACAGTCGGGCCATTCCACCTTCTTGGCGCTCACACCGCGTAGGCGGCCCTGGGCGAACCGCACGCCGGAACCCTTGGAGCCGTCGAGGACTGCGTCCGCGAAATCCCCCTGGGTGAAGTCCGCCTCTGAGAGGTCGCTGTCGTCCAGGTAGGCTTCCTTGAAGCGCACCCGCATCCCAATGGCGCCGACGAGGCGCGCACCGGTGCCGTCGACGCCCATCGCCAGGGCCTTCATCAGGTTGGCATCGGAGAGATCGGACCCCGTGAGGTCGGCCTTCTCCATGTTGGCGTTGGACAAGTCGACGCCTGGCAGCTTCTTGCCGGCGAGGTCGGCGGCGAACAGGTCCGGACGGGACCGTTCGTTGCGCCGGGCGTTGAATGCTTCGACGTCTTCGACGGCGAGCAGATCTGCGAGCTCCTGGGACACACGACCTCCGGTTTGGACCCATCACAGCGAGGTCGAGCCGTGTACCCCGGCCGCCGCCGGAGGGCACCGAGACGAGCTTGTTGCCGTTCCTGTGGCCAGCATGGTACCCACCCAGCCTTCCCGTAGGAGCCCCGATGACGGACCGGTCCGCCCCTGGGCGAGGCGCCCCCGACGACCTCTCCTCCATCCCGATCACCAAAGATCAGCTCCTGCACTGGTACCGCCAGATGGTGCTGATCCGCCGAGTCGAAGAGCTGGCCGCCAAGGCGTACACCCAGCGCAAGATTCTCGGCTTTTGCCACCTATATATCGGTCAGGAGGCAGTCGCTGTGGGCGCCACCGCTGCGCTGAACCACGACGACTACGCTGTGTCGGCCTACCGTGAGCACGGCCAAGTCATGGCCAAGGGCGCCAACGCCCGCGAGGTGATGGCGGAGCTCTTCGGCAAGTCCACCGGCATCACCAAGGGCATCGGCGGCTCGATGCACATGGGCAACTCCGACTACAACTTCTACGGGGGCTTCGGCATCGTGGGCGGGCACGTGCCCCTCGCGGCCGGCGCGGCGTTCGCGGCGAAGTACCGGGGCGATGACCGTGTCTCGCTCTGCTACTTCGGCGATGGGGCGGCCCAGCAGGGTGCGGTCTTCGAGGCCTTGGCGCTGTCCCAGCTGTGGAAGCTGCCGGCCGTCTATATCTGCGAGAACAACTACTACGCGATGGGCACCAGCTTGGAGCGGCAGTCCTTCCTCACCGACATGTCGGAGCGCGGTGCCGGTGTCGGCATGCGGCGGTGGCAGTTCGACGGATTCGACGTGATGGACGTGTACCGCAACGTCAAGGCGGCCGTGGACTACGCCCGCAGCGGCGAAGGTCCGGTCCTCCTCGAGGCGGTCACCTACCGCTACCGAGGGCACTCGATGTCCGACCCCGCCAAGTACCGGAAGGAAGGCGAGCTCGAGCAGAAGAAAGAGCAGGACGGCATCAAGAGCGCTGCGGCGGTCCTCAAGGCCGAGCACGGCATGACCGACGACGACTTCGCCGACATCAAGAAGAGCGTGGAGGAGGAGGCCCAGGACGCCTACCGCTTCGCCGAGGAGAGCCCGGTGCCGGACCCCGCCACGCTCTACGACTACGTGTACGCACCCAACGACGGGGAGGGCTGAGCCATGGCCGAGCTGCAGCTGCGTGAGGCGCTTCGACGCGCCATGGTCGAGGAGATGCGTCGCGACGAGCGGGTCTTCCTCATGGGCGAGGAAGTCGCCTACTACGACGGCGCCTACAAGGTGAGCCAGGGGATGTTGAAGGAGTTCGGCGACCGACGTGTCATCGATACGCCCATCGCCGAGAACGGCTTCTCCGGCCTCGGAGTGGGTGCGGCGATGGCCGGACTGCGTCCGATCATCGAGATCATGACCTGGAACTTCAGCCTCGTGGCGTACGACCAGATCATCAACAGCGCCGCCAAGATCTTCCAGATGACGGCCGGCTCGTACCACGTGCCGATCGTGTTCCGGGGACCCAACGGCTCTGCAGAGAACCTCGGAAGCCAGCACAGTCAGGCCCTCGAGTCGCTCTACGCCCACTTCCCCGGCCTCAAGGTGGTGTCCACCTCGACGCCTTCCGATGCCTACGGCCTGCTCAAGAGCTCCATCCGCGACAACAACCCTGTCGTGTTCATGGAGTCGGAGATGTCCTACGGGGTCAAGGGAGAGGTGCCCGATGAGGAGTACCTGATTCCCCTCGGCAAGGGCGAGATCAAGCGGGACGGCACCGACGTCACGCTGGTCAGCTGGAACAAGCAGGTGTTCAACTGCCACGCGGCCGCAGAGCAGCTCGCCGAACTCGGCATCTCCGCGCGGGTCCTCGACCTGCGGTCCATCCGCCCTCTCGACGAAGAGCTGCTGTTCCGCTGCGCCGTCGAGACGGGACGCATGGTGGTGGTCCAGGAAGGCTTCCCCTTCGCAGGCGTTGGCGCAGAGATCGTCGCCCGCGTGCAGGAAGCCTGCTTTGACGCCCTCGACGCCCCGGTCCTCCGGGTCACCAATCGCGACATCAATCAGCCCTACGCGACGATTCTTGAGCAGCGTGTGTCCATCAGCGTCGACCGTATCGTCGACGCCGCACGCTCCGTCGTCGGCCGCTGAAGGAGGGCACCATGGCAGAGTTCTACGAGATGCCGGCTATCTCTCCCACGATGGAGATGGGCACGCTGGTGGAGTGGCGGGTCGCAGAGGGCAAGGCCTTCGAATCCGGCACGGTCCTGGCCGAGGTCGGCACCGACAAGGCCAACATGGAGGCGGAGATCTTCGACGACGGGGTACTCATCAAGCACCTTGTGGCCGAAGATGCCGAGATTCCGCCTGGCTACCCCATCGCGATCTGGGGCCAGGCCCTGGATGAAGACATCACCGCGCTGTTGGCTGAGTTCGAGATCCGCAAGGCCGCCTTGGCGAGTGGTGCCGCCGCGGAAGGCCCGGCCGAAGAAGCCAAGGCCACTCCTGCGGTGGCCGCTCCGACAGCGCCCACGGCGGCCGTGTCGGGCAAGGTGGAGCGCACCTGGATGGGACGCGCCATCCACCACGACTTCTACGACCCGCCCGGCGATATTCGCTTCGGCGGGGCGTCGGCGGGCACCACCACGTCCTCCGGCGCCAGCGTGAAAGCCAGTCCCCTGGCGCGGAAGGTGGCGGCCGAACGTGGCGTCGACCTCGGCCGCGTCAAGGGCACCGGTCCCGGCGGGCGGATCGTTCGAGCCGACGTGGAGAGCGCACCGGTAGGCGCCCCGGGCGCGGCCGCGGCCGTCCGGGCCGACGAGACCGTGAAGAACACCCCGATGCGCAAGACCATCGCGCGTCGCCTGCTGGAGTCCCATCAGGACGTGCCCACGTTCTTCCTGACCACCAGCTTCGACATGCAGGGCTTCGTGGATCTTCGGACCCAGCTCAAGGCCCAGCTGCCCGACGTGAAGGTGTCGTACAACGACATCCTCATCAAGGCCGTTGCGCGCTCCCTCGTCGAGCACCCACAGGTGAACGCCAGCTGGAGCGACACCACGATCACCCAGCATGGCCGGGTCGACATCGGGATCGCGGTCGCCATGCCCCAGGGGCTGATCACGCCGGTGGTCCGGAACGCCGACCAGAAGACCCTCTCTGTCATCGCGTCCGAGGTCCGGGAGCTCGCCGGCCGCGCCCGGGATCAGAAGCTCGCCCCCGACGAGTACACGGGAGGCACCTTCACCATCTCCAACTTGGGCATGATGGGGATCGAGCACTTCACCGCCATCATCAACCCCCCCGAGGCCGCCATCCTCGCGGTGGGAGCCATCGCGGAGACGCCGGTGATCGAAGACGGCGAGCTGGTCATTCAGCACCGCATGAAGGTCACCATGACCTGCGATCACCGCGTGATCGACGGTGCCGTGGGCGCGGCCTTCCTGCTGACGCTCCGGCGCTACGTCGAGAACCCCTACCTCCTGCTCGTCTGAGGTTTCCTTGTCCGACTACGACGTCCTCGTCATCGGGGCGGGCCCCGGGGGCTACCCCGCCGCCATTCGTGCCAGTCAGCTCGGCCTGAAGACCGCTTGCGTCGAGAAGGAGAAGCTGGGCGGGGTGTGCCTCAATTGGGGCTGCATCCCTAGCAAGGCCCTCCTCAAGACCGCCGAGCTCGCCTCCAAGGCTCGCCACGGGTCCGACTTCGGGCTGGTCATCCCCGAGGTGGGGGTGGACTTCCCCGCCGTGATTCAGCGGAGCCGAAAGGTGGCCAAGCGTCACGAGCGCGGTGTGGCTGGCCTGTTCAAGAAGTACGGCGTCACCCACTTGAAGGGGGAGGCGCGCATCCTCGGTAGGGGCCGTGTCGCCATCGGCGACGACGAAGTCACAGCCGACCACATCGTCGTGGCCACCGGCGCACGTGCCCGGCACTTCCCGAGCATGACCCCCGATGGAGAGCGCATCCTCACGTACCGGGAAGCCATCGTTCGCGACGTCCAGCCTACCTCGGTCACCGTGCTGGGCGCAGGGGCCATCGGGCTCGAGTTCGCCTACTTCTGGCACCACATGGGTGCTGAGGTCACCGTGATCGAAGGCGCCAGCGAGATCCTGCCCCGGGAGGACGCTGAGGTGGCCGCCGAGGCACGCAAGCACCTTGCGAAGGACGGCATTCGCTTCGAGCTCGGCACGTTCGTCGAGAAGGTCGAACGCGCCGGCGACGGCACCCGCGTCACCATGCAGGACGGCCGCACCTTCGATGCGGAGCTGACGCTCCTGGCCCTCGGGATCGTTCCCAACACGGAAGGCATCGGCCTCGAGGATGCCGGCGTGACCATGGAGCGAGGCTTCGTCCCGGTCGACGGGCGCATGCGCACGAACGTGCCTGGCATCTACGCCGTGGGCGACATCACGCCCGCGGGCGGCCTCGCCCACACGGCCACTCGTCAGGGCGAGGTGTGCGTCGAGTTCATCGCTGGGCACGAGGTCCAGGAATTCACCGCCGACAACATCCCGAGCTGCACCTACTGCCTGCCCCAGGTGGCCAGCATTGGGCTGACGGAGGCGGAGGCCAAGGAACAGGGCATCCCCTACCGGCTCGGTACCTTCCCGTTCCTGGCCAACGGGAAGGCGCAGGGTGCAGGTTCAGCCCAGGGCTTCGTGAAGGTCATTCTCGGGGAGCCCCACGGAGAGATCGTCGGAGCGCATATCGTCGGGGCTGAGGCCACCGAACTCATCGCCGAGTTCGTGATGGCTCGGACCCACGAGCTCACCGCCGACGAGATCCTGCACACGATCCACGCGCATCCGACCTACAACGAGGCCCTCTTCGAGGCCGTCGCACAGGCCTATGGGCAGACCGTCCACATGTGACGGGCCGTCGGGCCATCCACAGGGGTGGCCGCGGGCCGTCCCGGTGCGGCCTACAACGAGCGCGAGGATGAAAGGCTCACTTTCATGCGGTCGTGCTGCGGCGCACAATAGTTATCCACAGCTCGTCCACAGGGCTGTGGAAACGTGTGGATGAGTCCGTCCGTCCGCCTGGAACTCTACATGACCGGCAGGATGACGCACACCCGCGCGCCAGGATGAAGGGCCTTGGGGTCCGCGGCCTCGATCGACAGCGAGCCGCCCATCTCCTCCACCATGCGGCGGGCGATGTGGAGTCCGAGGCCCGTCCCCTGCCCGGCGGGCTTCGACGTGACGAAGGGCTCGAAGAGGCGCTCGGCCACCTCCGGGGCAATGCCAGGGCCATCGTCGACCACCGACAGCCAGACCTTGTCGCCCTTCTGCGCGACCTGGACGTCGATATGGCCGGCTCCGGTGGTCTTTCGTGAGGACACCACGGCGTCGAGCGCGTTGTGGAGGAGGTTGACCATGACCTGCTGAAGGGCCATGCGCCGCCCAAGCACTGGAACCAGCGATTCGGGCACAGTGACCGTGAGCTGAACCCGTCGCCGAGCCGCTCGACGCTCGAAGAGGGCGACTGCTTGCCGCACGGGCGCGCGGACATCGAATCGCTGCGGGACTTCCTCCACACGTCCGAAGCCTGCGTAGTGGTCGAGGAGTTCCTCCATGTGATGGAGCTGTTCGAGGAGGACCGACGGGTCGAGTTCGGTCGCGCCATGGCGTGCCAGCTGGAGCGTGCCCTTCAACGCCATGAGCGGCTGCCGGAGCTCATGCACCAGCGACGCGGTGAGCACCCCCAGCTCTGCCAGCCTTGCGGTTCGCTCAAAGGCGACGCCCTCGGGATCTGGGGGAAGGCTGTCGGCGGCGACGCCACGGCGACCCACCGAACCTGGAGCGTCGGACGATTCGTCGTGCATCTCAGAGCTCCTCGAAGGGGTGTTCCACGGTCGTCTGCACCACGCAGCCCGCGCCACGGTTGCCGAATCCATCATCCGAGCGCACGGTCAGGGTGTAGGTGCCGCCGGGGACGACGAAGCCGGCCTCGTCCCGCGCGTCCCAACTCCACTCGTCGCTCGGGCCTGCGGGCACCAGCCAGCGCTGGACCACCAAGGTGCCAGAGGCATCGTGGATCTCGGCGACCCACCATGCAGGAGCCGAGGCGCTCTCCAGGCTCAGCGTCACCCGGTCGACCTCGCCACCTTCCCCGTCGTCGCCGTCGGGACGGAAGGCTCCGGCAGGCACGACGGTCGGGCACGACACGGGGTCGGGGGTGGCGCCCACCACGCCAAACGCACCGACGTAGGGGGCTCGGTCCCCGCTCCAGTCGCCCGACAGGCGGTTCCCCGCCTCGTCCCTCACGTCGTCGGAGATGGTGAGCAGCCAGGCGCCGGCATCCGCGTCGGCGGCGGGGCTCAGGGTCAGGGTGATCTGGTCCGCCACGAGGTTCGCGTCGGTCACCGCCACGGCGTAGGGGCCCGACCACGAGAAGTGGGAGGGGTCGACAGAGGATGGCAGGAGGTTCTCGGACGCGTCGAGCACCACGGTGTCGACAAGCCCTCCTGCGATGCCTCGTGGGGCCTGGTCGAGGATCGTTGGCCGGACCGCGTCCCCACTGACCAGGACGTCGGTGGCGCCCAAGGCGGTGCCCAATGGGGTCCACGCGTCGATGGAGAGCATGCCGAGCGCTGGTCCGTTGTCCGCCACGTCGCCGCTGGTCGTGAGGTCGGCCACTCCGTCCCCAACTGCGTCGAGAACCACCGCGAGCCCTTCCCCGGTCGGGGAGACACCTCCGAGCACGCCGGCGGACACGCGCAGATGGACCGACGCCCCGGATGCAGGGTCCCCCGCGCAATCGGTGACCCCGATCACATCGATGGCGGTGGATGCCGCGACGTCGATCACCGCATCGTTTGCCACCAACGCCAGGGGCCCAGTGGGGCTGCCATCGTCGAAGCCGACAAAGGCCTCTGAGGTGGTCTCGGACGCGCATGCGTCGGCGTCCACGACGATCGCACGCACGGCGTACCGCCCGACGTCAGGAAGCAAGAGGTCGACGACGTTGGCCGTACCGACTTGGTCGAACGACGCGGTGCCCACCGCCGACACGCCATAGCCGACCAACGGGAACGCCCCCGCCGACGAGCCCGAGAGGTCGGCCGTGATGGTGCCGCGTCCAGACCCTTCATCGAAGCAGGCCAGGCCGATCGGCGCCCCTCCCAGCGCGACGTTCACGGTGGGGCCCGAGCCGCCGCAGTCGCGCACGACGTACAGCGGGGCGCTCTGGCCGACGAACCCTCCGGAACTGCTCGCATCGAGCATCTCGTCGACCGCGCGCTCCGTCCAAGTCCACGACATGTTCGCCACGCCGTTGATCAACGCGAGGGACTGGGGAGGCGTCGAGGTCAGGGCGCTGGTGACCGTGAGGGACTCCGACAGCGTGGTCCGGTTGCCGTAGGCATCCACGGCCTCCACCACCACATCCACGGGGACGCCGACTTCACCCCAGGGAGCATCGACGCGCACGGCCAGCTCATGGGTGGAGGCTGGAACCACCGTGATGGGGTCGCTGTTCCCCAGAAGCAGCCCACTTTGGGAGGCGCTAAGGGTCCATACGCCAGCGGCGGTCAGGCTTGCGGCCACGGTCGCCGTGCCATCCCCGCCGAGGAGGGCCAGGTCGGGCGTGAGGGAGTCGGATCCTCCGCTGAGGTCGACCACCGGGTCGTCCTGCACCAGGTACGGATTGCCGAAGGCGTCCCGCGCAGTCAACCCCAAGGAGAAGCCTTGCCCCGCGCCGATGGACGCCGGCGCGGAGACGCTCACGTCGGCCAACAGTCCGTTGTCGACGGCCAAGGGGCGCGAGGCGACCAATCCCGCCAGGGAACCAAACCCCGTGGCGGTGAGGGTTCCGTCGGGTCGGGCCGTGGTGAAGGAGCAGCTGTAGTCGACGAGCCCGTCGACGCCGACCCCACCGAGGAGGCAGCCGGCATCGCCGAGCTCGCTGGACAGCTCGATCTCCGCGGGATCGACCTGCTCGGGGAGCTGCACATTGCCGTACACATCGAGGACTTCGACATCGACGTCGATCGATAGTCCGGCCCGGACGGTGGCCGGCGCAACGACGGTGAGTTCGGCCGCATCGGCAGACGGCAGGATCCGGTAGCCGCCGAGCTCCCCCCGCACGTTGGCTCCGACCGCCTCCACCCGCACGGTGACGTTCTCGCCAGCGAAGGTCGGGGTGCCCACACACGACAGCACCGGCACGAAGTCCTGGCAGCTGATGTCGGTGAGGCTCCCGAGATCATCGGTGACCCGAAGCTCTCCGGAGAAGGTGGTCGTGTTGCCATAGGCGTCGCGGGGCCGGACCAGCGCCACGGTCTGTGGCTGGCCCGCCTGCAGCTCGAGTCCGAGGGTGAACTGCTCGAAGCTCGAGACTTCTCCTCCGTGGACTCGGAACACGGCCGACTGGCCCACGCCCCCTCGCTCCACGACGACGGCGTCGTCTTCACACTCCCCCACAGCCGTGGCTGTCGTGAGCACCACTGGCACCGTGGTGGCGCCCCGCACCACGACGTCTGCCTCGAATCCCCCGCAGCGGTTGCCCAGGGTCAGGTTGAGGGGCTCTTCGACCACCACGCCCAACTCGTCGAACACCGTGATGGTGACATCGAAGGGCTCCCCAGCGTCCACGCCGTCCAGCGCTACTTCGGGCGGGATCTCCACGAGCGTCGCGAGGTCCGAGCCTCCGCCGACGATCACCGGAAGCTTGTCCTCCTGCAGCTCAGGCTGCCCCGGTGGGGACGCAGCCACGACCTCGAGCAGTCCAGGGGCGAGCAGATCCACCACCAAGACGGCGGAGCCGTCGGGAAGCACCCCATCGAATCCGAGCCCCCCGAGCGAGAGCTCGACGTCATCGAAGGCGACGGTGCTCGAGAGCTCTGCGGCCGCGCCCGTCAGCGTGACAGCGACAGGTACGTCCTCGAACACGCGGGCGTTGTCGAGGCCGACGGCGTCGATCTGGAATCGGACCTGCCGTCCCGCCACGTAGCTGCTCGGCGGGTCGAACAGACTCACTGAGAAGCCCGCCTCCTGGCTCTCGGTCACCTCGAGGGTCACGCCAGAGGACAGCTCCACCCCCGAGGGCGACACCAGGTCCAAGGTGTAGATCCCCGGGGTGTAGCCGGCGGGCACCAGCCCACGAAGCTGCACTTCACTCTCCAGGGCCTCCCCCAACAGGGGCAGGCGACGCCCGCCCCCCACCAGGAAGACGTCCCAGTCCCGGTCGAGGTCGGCGCCGAAGCCACGCGCATCCACCTCCACACCTGGGTAAAAGTTGGCGCCCTCGATGGTGACAGGCACATCGGCGCCGCTCCACACGCGGGCCGGCAAGATCGCGCTGATCTCTGGTTGTGGAAGAGCCGGGGCTTGGCACGCGGCGGACGCGAGCCCGAACCACACCGCGCTCGACGCGATGTTCCAGGTGCTACGCCGACGGGTTGCCGCCACCCGAGACCTCCTCGTGTCGGTCTGTCTCATCAATAGAGTACCCGCCAGCCGAGTCCAGCGGCGAGCCCACCGAGGTTTCCGTTCCATCCGACTTCGCCGACGGGGCCATCGAGCCACAGCCCGCGGACCTCCAGCAAGGCCTCCCCGCCGAAGGCTCGCCGTCCGACGCCCCCCAACACCATGGGGCCGCCGAGGCCGCGGTAGCCCTCTGCGATGACCTCATCCCCGTCCCGCAGCTCCAGGCGGTGGAGCGCGATGGCACCGCCGGCCCCTGCCCAGATCCCCCACCGCCCCTCGTCTTGTCGCAGCAGGAACGCCGCGTGAACGGGCACCACCGAGCCTCTGAGGGACAGGTTTCCGTCGCCCGCAATCGACGAGTTGAGGCCGTAGCCCCAGGCTCCCACCCGCACCATGGCGGCCTCCCCCACCACCCTGCTGCGCAAGCGGACGTCGAGGTCTGCGCCCGCTGTCCATGTGCCGACCTCGCCGAAGTTGCTCACCGCCCCCACCCAAGGCCCGAGACTCATACGAACCACGCGGGGCTGCACGGACAGCGTGGTGCTGGAGCGCACGCCTTCGCTCTCGGCCGTCACCACGACATCCCGGACCTGTCCGCCCGGCGCAGGCAGGTACTCCGCGACCCAACTGCCATCTCCCCGTTGCCGCAGCTCTCCGATCTCGCCTTCGCTGGCTTCGACCCTCAGCCCGGCGTCTCGGAGGGGAAGGCCACTGCGGTCTTCGAGGGTCACGTAGACCCACGCCACGGCACCGGGCGCCGCGCGCAGCAGCGGGGGCTCCACGACGACGGTGATGCCGGACAATGCGCCAGCTCGAACACCTAGATCCTGCCTTGCAAGCAGGCGGGGTGTTCCTGGCATCACGCCGCCGTCGGGGACGGGGCGCACGAGGACTTCGCTGCGCCATGGCCCACTCGTCACGACCAATTCGCGGATGGGGCCCCCTCGGTCGGCCACGTCGACACGGACCAGGCCCTCGCCATCGGTGCGCCCTTCGGCCACTTCGGTGCCGTCCAAGCGGAGTTGGATCGGTGCGTCCCGAAGGGGCCGGCCTCGGCCATCGACGGCGCGGCCGAACAACAGGAGGCGGCCATCGATGCGGGTCCATCCTCCCCGGACCCCCTCCACCGGCCCCTCGCCGAGGGTCTCGGGCAAGCGAGCCTCCACCACATCGTTGCCGAGGTCGACGGCCTCTCGTCCGTCGTAGGTGCCCCGGAGGACATCGCCTCGCACCGGCTCGAGGGTGATGAGGCCCTGCTGGGCCTGGACCTCCACCTCGGTGGGGGGCAGCCGGTCGCCGCGGAGGTCTTCGAGGACCACGCGGAGGTCGGCTTCTGGGAAGTCGGCGCGGACTTCGTCGGGAAACGTGCGGAGCCTCAACGTATGGGGCACGCCGGATGGCAGCGCCACCCGCGCCACGTGCTCGGTGCCGCCGAAGCGGCATGAGACCCGTACATCCGTGCGGTCCTCGCCCTCCAGCGGGGCAGGCAGCGGCGCCGCCCAAGTTCCGCCGCCGGTGGGCGCGACCGACAGGTCGGCGTCGGGGGTCCGGCACGCGGGCACGCCCGGCGGGATCACACCGCCGTCGTCGCGGAACGCCACGAGATGGAGCGTCGGCGGCCGCAGCCCTGGCACGTGCTCGCCGGCGACCATGCCAAACAGGCGCTGCTCCCGAAGGGTGGGCAGCGGCATGTCGGTGCGGGTCTCGTTTCCGAGGTCGTCCGTGAGCACGGCGCGCGCAATGACCTCGCCCGGGTACTGGTCGATCATGGCCTCGATGCGGCCCTTGGCATCCGCGAGGAAGGGCCCGTAGCTCCGCTCGCCCACGGAGACCGTGAGCGTGGCCCCGGGCTCGGCCACGAGGGGGAGGCGGGGCCGGCTGCGCAGCCGCACGGGCACCCACGTGGGGGCATCGTCGCTTCCCCGCTCGCGAATGCCGACCATCAGCAGCCGAGGGAACGGTGACGATTCGGGAGCGATGACCAAGCGCACGCCCCCTTCGGTGTCGTGGGCCTCGACGAGTGTTCCCTCCGACAGCACCACATCGAGGGTGTCGACCCCCAGATCTTCGCCTTCGACGAGGACCTTGATGACGTCCCCGTTCACCGTCCCATCGACGCGCGCTGGTGCTTCGACGGCCGACACCGGCGGAGGCAACACCTCGAACGTCCGGAGGACGGCCCCCGCTTGGAGCTGGAGCGCCCCACCCTCCGGGAGCACGGTGTACCTGCGCCATCCTTCGCCGGACGCATCGAGCCGCGCTGCTCCTCCTCGCACCTGGAGCGGGGGCACGTCGGGCCCGACGGAGGCCACCGTCACGGTCGTCGCACGACCTGGTCGCAGCGGTCCATCATCCAGGCCGATGGCGACCGTGGCGGCGAAGGCGATGGACCACAGCGCGATCAAGGCCCGTACTCGACGCCACCCTGGAAGCGAGGTCCGGTGGTGTCCCTGCGGCCGAGCGCGCCGACAAGCTCCCGGGTGCGCCCCAAAGGATCGATGCTCTGCACCGTCACCTTGTTGTCGCCCTCCGCCAGGGGCACCGCCAGGCGGAAGGCCCCCGTGGCATCCGCGCGGGTGCGCCGCTCCCCGAACGGTCCCGACACGACGATCTCGGCCCCGGGAACGGAGGTGCCGACCAGCTCCCCCTCTTCCTTCCGGGTCCGCCCCACGGTGGGCCACGCCACGTCGAGGAGGAGGGAGTCCGGAACAGGGGCGATCTCGGCGTGACGATCGATCACAGTGGCCTGCTGTCCTTCTTCCAGCCGGGTCACGTCGACCCCGGACAGGACGACGTCGCCCTCCCGTGCATCGACTTGGAAGACCTCGCCAGCGACCCCCACTGCAAAGGACCCCTGGGTCGCGGTGACGGCTCGCCCTCGGTTGGCCACCCGCACCGCACCGGACTCGGGTCGCACGGTGGCCTCGAGGGCTCCGTCCTCCAGCTCCAAGCGCACGCCCTCGGCCCCCACCTTCTCGACCCGCACCCGCGAGGACGCGCTCAGCGCGATGCGGGTGTTGCCATTGAGGGCCAGTACTGCGCGGCCGCCCTCCGGCGTGGTGATGGCGTCATTCACGCCGATGGGCTGGCCCTCGGTGGCCGGAGCGGTGGTGGCCCCTCCAGAGGTCACCGTGACCTCCCCACGAAGCTCCACGACCACGAGCTCGACCTGCCCCCGGTCCGCAGCGGTGTAGCGCCACAGCGTGACGCTCATCGCCACGACGACCACCGCCGTCAGCAGCAGCAGCCACGACCGCTTCATGCCGCCCCCTCGGCCCGCGGAAGCCACAAGGTCCAGCAGGTTGGACGGGCCTCTCCCTCGGTGGCGGCCTCCAGCCGTCCCCCGGAGCGATCGACTTGCTGGCGCGCCACCCATAGCTCGAGGCCGCTGGCGCGCAGATCGTCTCGACGGGCCTCGGAGCTGGCCAACGTCTGGTCCGCCTCGAAGCACAGCACGATCTGGTCCCCTTCGTCGTCGAGGTCCCGCACCGTGAGCCTCGCTCCAGGCTCCAAGCCCGCCCGGAGCGCATTGAGCACCTGGGCGAGCATCCGGGTGGCGGACACCGGATCCATGCGGACTTCGAGGGGACGGGCGCTGGTCATGGCGAGCTCCAGGGCCACTCCCCGTTGCCGGAAGGCTCCCGACACGAGCGCCGTGACCTCCTCGAGGACGTCGCGAAGGTCTATCACGGGGGCGTCGTCGGGATCTACCTCCCCGGTCGCAAACCGCAGCATGGTCTGGACCACTTCCCGGCACCGCGCCGCTTCCCCCTCGAGGTCGGCGAGCAACTCGTCGTCGGGCCGCTGCATCTTGAGGACCTGAGCCAGCCCGAGCACCGAGGCCAACGGGTTGTTGAGCTCGTGAGCCAGGCCCGCGCCGACTTCGGCGACCGCCGCCAGTTGGCCGCTTCGCACGAGCTCAGCCTGAGCCTCCTCGAGGTCTCGCGTGCGCTCGTCGACCCGCTCCTGCAGCTCCTCGTTGAACCCTTGGATGGCATCACGCTGTGCCGCGAGCTGGTTGGCCATGTGGTCGAACGCGCGGCTGAGCTCCCCGATCTCGTCGCTGCGGTTCACGGCCGCGGGCCCACGGGGCCGGTCCTCGGCCAGGGCGAGCGCCGCGTCACGAAGCTGGATCACTGGGCGCGACAAGCTGGTGGCCAGGACGAGGGCCAAGAAGGTCGCGAGCAATGCGGCGACCCCAGCCGCCGTCACCACCGACAGGCGGATGCGGCGCGCCGTGGACCGCACTTGCCAGGATGGCTCGATCACCACAGACGACCACTGAGTGAACGGCACCGGCACGATGGAGCCCAACACCTCCTGGCGGCCACTCCCGTACCGAAAGTCGGCGTCCTGGCGAAGGAGTGGCTTGAGAAGCTCCTGGTCGAGGAGCGGATGGTCCTCACCAACCATCGGGCGCCCCACTCCATCCAACAGCACGACGCCGTGGCCCTGGGAGGCGCCCTCGGGCAGGTCGACCGCCCCCGACAGCTGCAGCTCCATGCCCAGGATGAGGACGTCGCTGGGGCTCGGTCCGCCGGCCGCCAACACGGCGATGGGCACGCTCGGGACGGCACTGTCCGGGTCGGGGCGCCAGGGTGCGCCGACCGCCGAGCCCGAGGCCAAGGCCTCCGTCAGCGGAAGTCGTGCGATCAGGGCCTGTACTCGGGCGTTGTCGGCGGCCGGGCGCTCCCCTGGAGAGGTTGCGTGCACCGCAGGCACGACGAGCTGCCCGTCTCCGTCCACCATCACCACGCTGACCGCCGCTGGCGTGCCTCGGTACACCGCCGCGACGAAGCCCCGGCGCTTCGAGTCGTCCATGTCGGTGAGGCGTCCCGCGAAGACCTGGTTCCAGGCTTCTGCGTGAGCCTGCTGATCAGCGACCCACCGCCCCACGACCTCCGCATGGAGGTGGGCCTCTCGGCGGAGTCGATCGGTGGAGTCCTCGACCGCCTGTTGTCCGGCGATCGAGCTCGCCAGCCCGCCCACCACGGCCACGGACAGCACCGCCACCGTGGCCAGGGTCAGCGCCAGCCGCGCCCACAGACGCACAGGCTCACGCCTCTCGGGGGAAGCGGATCAGGAAGGCAGTGCCCTCCCCTGGAGAACTCTCGACCGTGATCTGTCCCTGGTACTTCGTGACGATGCGGTAGACGATGTTCAGACCGAGGCCGGTGCCACGTCCGGGGGGCTTGGTCGTGTAGAACGGGTCGAAGATGGCCTGCTGGTCGGCTTCGTCGATGCCCGGCCCGTTGTCGCGCACCGCGGCGTGCACGTAGTTCTCGTCTTGCCGCACGGTGACGTCGACCCGGCCGGGGAAGCCCTCGTCGGTCGCCGTGTAGAAGTCATCGAGGGCCTCGATGGCGTTCTTCACAAGGTTGACGAACACCTGCTGAACTTCGGATGTGCGGGCCAGGACGAACACCCCGGGCTGGAGGTCCATGTGGACCGCTCCGGAATCGAACGGGCTGCTGCGGGCCACCAGCCGCACGGCGTCGTCGACGACCGACGAGAGATCCACCGTGGTCCGGTACTCCTGTGTGGCGCTCCGGCTGTAGCCCGTCAGCTGAACCACGATCTCCTTGATGGTGCGGCTGTACTCCACGATTTCCTTGGCGTAGCCCTCCACCAGGTCGCGATCGTCTTCTTCGAGGATCGCCTCGGCGAGGCCCATGACGCCGAACAAGGGCGAGCTCACTTCGTGGGCGATGCCTGCCGCCAGCGTCCCGATGCCCGCCAGCTTCTCCGATTGGATGAGCTCGCCTTGGGTGTCCTTGAGTTCCTGCAGGGCCTCGGCGAGTTCCCCGTTGCGCACTTTCAGATCGGCCATCAACTGCCGGTTCTGTCGGGCCATCTGCAGCTTGTCGAGGGCCTGCTTCACCTTGCGCTTGACGTCGAAGATGTCCTTGGGCGGCTTGACGATGTAGTCGAACACATCGAGCTGAAGGGCCTCGAGTGCGGTGTCGAGGCTCGCGTAGCCGGTGATGACGATCACTTCGCAGTCGTGATCGTGCCGAGCCTTGGCGGCCAGCTCCAGGCCGCCGACGTCCGGCAGGTTCTTGTCGGTGAGCAGCACGTCGAGCCCCGACGCCATGGCTTCCAGTGCGGATGCCCCATCAGGGCATGCCACCACGTCCAGATCGGGCTCATCGGCAAATACCGAAACCAGCAACTTCAGGATCACCGGCTCGTCGTCGACGATGATCAGGCGCCCTTGCACACGGCCTCCACGGGGTCCGAGACCGGCGAACTCTACCACGACGAGGCCCCGACCCGACGCCGTCTCCTTTCCCCATCAGTTGGCCGCCACCTGTCCGATGGGTATGATGAGCTCGATCTCTCCTGCCGTGGCCCAGCCTTGGCCCGTCCGAACGGTCTCGACCGATTCCCCGATGGATGCACGATGAACCCCTCCCTTCCCGTTCGACTCCTGCTCGGCACCGCCATCGTGGCCATGGTCGCCTGCGGAGGCAAGCGCTCCAACTCCACCTCCGATGCCTACACGTCCAAGGTGAGCGAGGCGATGAACGACACCACTGGGTTGGTGGAGCAGAGCGTCGACCTCGACGCCAACGGCACGGTGGAGATCAAGAACTTCTTCCGTGAACGAGCCGAGGCCGCCCGCCTGCTGGTCCGCAAAGAACTCGACATGAACCGCGATGGCCGCTTCGACGTCATCTCGTTCTTCGACGACGACGGCGAGCTCACCCGGGAGGAGATGGACTCCGACTACGACGGTGCGTTCGACTGGACGGACCACTACCAAGACGGCGTCCGGGTGATGTCGGAGTACGACACCGACGCCGACGGCGCGCCCAACGTCTTCAAGTACTACGTGCGCAACGACGACGGCGTCGTGGTGTTGGACCGCAAGGAGCGCGACGAAGACGGCGACGGCAAGATCGACGTCTGGGAGCGCTTCAACGATGCCGGAGAGGTCATCCGTACGGGCCGCGACACCGACGGCGACGGACGCATGGACGTGCGCGAGGAATAGGCAAGGTTCCTTGTCTTCTTCCGCCCTGGAGCCGACGTGCCGAGCGTGACCCTTCGCTGGCTCCACCCTGACGGCCGCGTGGGCGGCCGCGTGGAGGGTGGGCCCGACGATGGCCAGGCCTATTGGGGTCGAGGCCACGTGCTGGACTCCCGTCTGTCCTACCCGGACGGCGTGCTCGAGGCCTCCGGTCCCGAGGTGGCGTCGACATGCCCGTTCAGCCGTGGGGCCGGTGGCGCGTGCGGCGGCTGCGATCTCGATCGGTGGCCGGAGAGCGCCCGCCACCAAGCCCTTCGGTCCATGGTGGCCCGCGCGTATCGTCTCGATGCCCCACCACCGTTGGTGACGTCCCCTTCCCCTTGGAGCACGAGGGCCCGCATCCAGCTGTCGATCGTGAACGGTCGCGTCGGCTACCGCGTCCCTCGAAGCCACGAGCTCGTTCCGGTCACCGACTGCGAGCAGGCGCGGCCCGAGCTGAGGGAGGCGGTCGCACGACTTGCGGCACAGGTCCTCCCTGACGGGGTGGACCGTGTCGAGCTCCGCAGCGACGGCACCCGGGCCGTGTTTGCATTTCGGCGCGCCGAAGGGGTTCAGGGCTCCGTGGTGCTCCCCGACCTCGGGGACGTGGCCCTCGGCGGGCGTGCAGCCCATGGGGACCCCACGCTCTGGCTTCCCCACGTCGGCCGGCCGCTGCGGGCGAGCCCCACATCCTTCTTCCAGGTGCACTTGGAGCTCAACCGGATGCTGGTCGACTTCGTGGTCGAGCAGGTCACCGCGGTCGCACCTGAGCGGGTCCTGGACCTCTACGCAGGGATTGGAAACTTCACCATTCCCCTCGCCGAGGCGGGACTGCCGGTGGAAGCGGTCGAGCTGGAGGGCCAGGCCACGGCCGACCTGCAGGCCACGGCCGAGGGACTGCCCCTCGTGGCCGTGACGGCCATGCCTGCCGAGCGCTTCGATCCCCAGCGCACACCCTTCGACGTCGTGATCCTCGACCCCCCTCGCGCCGGCGCTGGGGCGGTGATGGACCGTGTGCTCCGCTCCCGGCCCCGACGGGTCGTCCACGTGGCTTGCGATCCCGTTGCGGGGGCCAGGGACGTCGCTCGTGCCCATCGGCAGGGCTACACCACGACGGCTGTGCGCTTGTTCGACCTGTTCCCTCGCACCCGACACATCGAGACCGTGACGGTCCTGGACCGTGGGCCGGCACCACGAGAGACTCGGGGACGACCCCGCCCGACGTCGGGGCGTCGAGGTCGAAAGGGCCGTCGGTGATCGCGTCCTTCTTGCTCGCATGGCTTGGCTGCGTCGCGGCGCCCCGGGTGGTTCCCATCGACTTCGTGCTCGCCGAGCCCGAGACGGACCGTTGGTCCGAGCTCGGTCCGCGGGCCGTCGAGGGGCTGCGCCACGACCTCGATCGCCGGCGTCTCATCGAGGTAGTAGGTCAAGGGCGTACGCTATCGAGCAGGGACCTGGAGGAGCTGCCGACCGAGGTTGCGGCGGCTGCCTACGCCCTTTCGGCGCGGCCGGTGCCGCGCCAGCACATGGACCTTCGGTTGCTCGTCGATGGGCCCGACAGCGCGAATGTGCGCCCCCTCACCCTCGACGTGCACGAACGCGTGCTGTCGCTGGTGTGGGGCGAGCTCGGGCCGAGTCCTGGTCCCGATCGGCCGGCCACCAAAGCGGACCGAGACGCCGTGGCGCGACGGTTCGGCCTCGGCGGGCTGCGGAACGGCTCGGCGGCGTGGTCCCACGACGAAGTGGCCATCGTCGAGCGCGCGTTGACCGCCGTGGAGCCCGAGGTCGTGGCGTTGCTCGGGGGCATGCCCATCGTGCGTCAGGGAACGTCCACCCGTGCGCCCGGGCGGGAGCTTGCCTGGTTCGACCCCCGCACCGAGCCGCCCAACATCGAGGTGTACGACCTCGCTTTCGCGCCGTGCTCAGGGGCCATCGGACCCCACACCGAGCTCGAGCCCTTGGCCGTCATGACGTTGGTGCACGAGCTGGCCCATGTGTTGGCCGATGCCCCCCTTCGGCGGGCGTGGTTGGGGACAGCGGGTGCCCCGTTGACTCGGCAGGGGCGCCGTGATCTCCGCCACGGGGGCCCAGTGGTGTCGGCTTGGCGGAAGGTCCGCGACCACCGTGCCCCCACGCCCTACGGACGGCGGGACGCCCACGAGAGCTTTGCCGAGGCGTACGCCTTGCACCGGCTGGACCCCGCGGCACTTGCTGATGTGATGCCTGAGGGTTCGGCTTGGTTTTCAGAGGGAAAGCACCTTATGGCTGCGGGGCTGGACGTAGGGCTGAAGCGGTGAGCCGCGCGATCCGAAGAGCGAGTCACAGAGGGCCGACGGCTTCGGGGATCCCGAATCGATACGTATCGCAGAAGATACCGTCTCGGTTCTGATACATGGAACGATCCCGCACTGGCGGGGATCGAGGCGTCGGATGATGTTGGCACGCTTCCTGCTCTAGACCTTCACAGCAGGAGGTCCCCCCCAATGGAAGCTCACATCCAGCAACACCAGAACATCGTTCTCGACCACTACCGGATGGTGGAGTCGGTGGCGCGCCACATCCACTCCCGTCTGCCGTCGTCGGTCCAGCTCGACGACCTCGTCAGCGTCGGAACCCTTGGCCTGATCGAGTCCATCGACCGCTTCGACGCGAGCCGCGGTGTTCCGTTCGAGTCGTTCGCACGTCACCGGGTTCGCGGCGCCATCCTCGACGCGCTCCGTGCCGCCGACTGGGTTCCCCACAGCGTGCGCCGCAAGGCCCAGGCCATCGACCGTACGCGGCGCTCCCTGGCCAAGCGCGGCCGGGCGACCGACGACCAGCGCGTGGCCGCGGCCATGGGCCTTCCGGTGGAACGCTACCGCTCCATGACGCAGGACGCCGAGATCCGTCAGGTGCTGTCGCTCGATGCCCCGGCGGCGAACGGCACCAGCCCGCTCCTCGACACCGTCGGCGGCGACGAGGACCTTCAGGCCGACACCGAGACCGCCGAGCTGCGCTCGCTCCTGCGGGCTGCCGTCCAGCGGCTCCCGGCTCGGGAGCAGCGGGCCATCGAGCTGTACTACTTCCGTGGTCTGCAGCTCAAGGAAGTCGGCGCCCAGCTCGGAGTCACCGAGTCCCGCGCTTGCCAGCTGTGCGGCCAGGGCATCAAGCGTCTGCGCAAGCGGCTCGCCCACGCCATCTGAGAACGCTCGGGCGCTTGGCGCTACTCCTCGAGGCCGGCACCGCCGGGCAAGGCATCGTCCCGCGAAGGCGGAACGCCTTGCCCCTCGGTGGCGGCCTCGAGCTCTTTGCGGTCTGCCAAGGTCGGAAGCGACGCCAGATCCGGCAGCGAAAACAACTCCAGGAACACGCGGGTCGTTCGGTAGAGCAACGGTCGACCGGGAACGGTCGACCGGCCCGCCACCCGGACGAGTCCGCGATCCAACAGCGACTTCAAGACCCCACCGGAGTCCACGCCCCGAAGGGCCTCGATGTCCGTGCGGGTGCACGGCTGCTCGTACGCCACGGCCGAGAGCACCTCCATGGCGGCCTTCGACAGCTTGCGCGGCGTCGCCCCCTGAAGCGCGGCGAGCACGGCGCGGAAACGCGGGGCCGTGCGCAGCTGCCAGCCCCCGCCGATGCGTTCCACCACCACCCCACTCGAGAGGCGCTGCTGGGCGAGCACGCGGACGGCGGCGATGATCTCGCCGCTCTCGCGCTCGAGCAGCGCGGCCATGCGCGCGGTGGGCAGGGGCTGCCCAGAGGCGAAGAGGAGTGCCTCCACGGCGTGGACGAGGTCTCCGTCGACCCCACCTGGCCGGCCGGGAAAGTCTAGGACCCGCCCGTCGCTCACCGCTGCTCCAGGGGCAGGGCCATCTGATCGGCCGGATCGGGTGGGTCGGGGGTGAAGCCCACGACCAGCGCCAAGTCGACCTCATCGTCGGCGATCTGGCGCGTGAGGTACACCGGCGTGAGGTGGGCGGCCTGCTGCACTTCGATCCAGCCGAGGCGTGCCATCTCGAGGGTCGCGAGGAAGGTGACGACCCGATCGGCTCGGGTCGGAAGGGATCGCAGAATGGCCCCCAGCTCCCCTCGCCCGCCCGGTGGGCCTAGGGCATCGAGAAGTCGGCGTACACACTTGCCTAGGTCCGGTCCGTCGTGGGACAGCTCCACCTGGGGCGGCGGCGCGTCCCTCCGCACCAGCATCTGGTAGTAGGCGTCCAGCAGGCCGAAGGCGTCGGCGCTGGCCAGAGGTCGACTCGGTCCGCCCCCCTCTTCGGCGGGCCGAGACCACACGTCGTGACCGAGACGAGGGCGCGCATCCAGAACATCTGCTCGAGCAGCCAGCTTGGCATGGGCCCGCAGCCGTGCAGCGAGGGCCTCGCGGGGATCGAGGTCATCTTCCTCGACGGGTGTGGGCGGGCGAGGCAGCAGCTCCAGCGACTTCAGGTGGACCAGCGTGGCTGCCATGACGAGGTAGTCCGCGGCCACGGAGAGGTTGAGGGCGCGCATCCGGTCCAGGTACGCCAGGTAGCTGTCGGCGATGTGACGCACCGGCAGATGGAGCAGATCGATGCCATCGCGCCGCACCAAGTAGAGCAGCAGATCGAGGGGACCGTCGAAGACCTCGGTGTGGATGGTCCACGTGGGATCGTCCGGCCCGGCGACGTCTGCGAACGCATCGGCCCAAGGGGCCTGTGCGCCGCCACGACGCTCTCCTTGCAGGGTGAGCTGCACCGATGAGCCTCCCGCGGATCAGGTGGAGAGCAGCACCGCGGTCGTTCCGTCGAGCAGGGCTTCCTCGCCTAGGGTGCCGAACACGAAGTCCTTGAGCTTGCTGTGGCCCGAGAACCCGAGGGCCACGACGTCGGCTGGCATGGTCTTGGCGAGGCCCAGCAGGACTTCGTGAGGGTTGCCGGTGAGCACGTGGTGCTCCACGGGATGCCCGATGCGCTGGCTCAGTTCGTCCAGGACGGCGGTGCCGTCGTCGCCCACGAACACGCCATGGATCTCCGGGTGGAGCGCGATCAGCGCGGCGCGGGTCGCCCGAACCGCGAGCATGGCGCCCTGAGAACCGTCGTAGCCGACCACCACGGTCTTGATGGCGCGGAGCCCGGTCGGCACCAGCAGCACCGGGGTGTGCTCGGTGGGCAGGTTCGCCGCGAGGCGCCCCCCCTGGCCCGGCCAGCGGTCCTCGGTCTCTCCTCGGAAGCCCATGATCACCAGGTCGGCGTCGGCGGCAGCCTCGGCCAAGGTGGCGGGCAAGGCCCCGGCGCGCACCTCTTCCACCACATCGAGCCCGGCGGCTCGGGCCTCCTTGGCGAAAGCGCCCACGATGGCCCGGCCATTGGCCAAGTGCTCGGCTTCGATCTTGGCGGAGACCACCGCAGGCTCGAAGCCCAGGTGACCCGACAAGTCAGCGAGCAGGTTGCCTGACGCGACCCGCACATTGACGATGTGGAGCGCGGTGAGCTGGCAGTCGTCGTGGGCCTGCGCGATTTGGATGGCAACGGCGGTGACGGCGTCGGCGTGGGACGAGCCGTCGAGGGCGACGAGGATGTGCACGGCGGCCTCCGAGAGCGGAGCGTGGATGGACCTTGGCGACCGCGCAAAGCGGTGCCGGATGGGCCCAGCCTACCGCACCTGACTCAGGTGTGGAGGCGCTTGATCCGGGCCACGGTCTCGATGCGCTCTTCCGCGAGGCGGTTCGACGCCTCGATGGTGGACAAGCCATCGGCCTGGGCCTTGTGAAGAACCTTCTTCACGTTGTTGAACACGCTCTCGGCGTCGGACATCGCCTTGTCTGCGGGCCAATGGTTCAGCTCGGAGTACACGGACATCAGCCCGCCGGCGTTGATGACGTAGTCCGGGGCGTACGTGATGTTGCGCTCGCCCAGCCGCTCAGAGTCGGCTCGCTCATCGTCGAGCACGTTGTTGGCGCCCCCCGCGATGATGGGCGCCCGAACGAGCGGAATGGTGCGGGCATTCATGATGCCGCCGATGGCGCAAGGCGCCAGCACGTCGCAGTCGGCGCCGTAGAAGTCGTCGCCTTCCAGGACCTCGCCTCCGAACGCCTCCACCGCACGCTGGATGTTGCGATGGTTGATGTCGCTGAACAGGAGCTTGGCTCCGCGCTCGTGGAGGTAGCGGGCCAGATGGAATCCAACGTTGCCGACGCCCTGGATGGCGACGGTGCGCCCCTCGACATCGGAGGAGCCGTAGACCACCTCGAGGCAGGCACGAACGCCGTGGAAGACCCCCCAGGCCGTGACCGGAGAAGGGTCTCCCGACCCGCCGACGTAGGCTCCGGCGCCCGTGACGAACTCGGTCTCCCGGCGGATGTAGTTCATGTCCTCGACGTTGGTGTTCATGTCTTCGGCGGTGATGTATCGACCGTTGAGCGACTGGATGTGCCGGCCGAACGCACGAAACAACCCTTCGCTCTTGATCGACGGGTCGCCGATGATGACCGACTTGCCACCGCCGAGGTCCAAGCCGGACACGGCGGCCTTGTAGGTCATGCCCCTGGAGAGGCGCAGGACGTCGTGCATGGCATCGGCTTCCGACGCGTAATCGTAGAGCCGGCAGCCCCCGAGCGACGGCCCGAGGGTCGTGTCGTGGATCGCGATGATGGCCTTCAGCCCCACACTCTCGTTGCGGCAGAGGATCACTTGCTCGTGCCCGAGCGACTCCATCTCCTCGAACGTCATCATGGCATGCCTCCTGAGGACGCGAACAACGCGTGGAGCCAGGTAACGCCGCTGCTCACCCGCCGCTTTCGACCCTGTAGCGTTTCATCAGTCGGCTGAAATTCGGCCGGGCCATCCCCGACTTTTCGGCGGCGGCTGTCACCGTTCCCTCTTCCTTCAGGTGATGCCTGAGGTATTGGGCAGTGAATCGCTCCAGGACAGCCTCCTTGGCCTCCCGATACGGCATTTCCAGCAGGTCGGAGAAGGAGTCGTCGCCCCCGCCGTCGCTCTGGGCGGTGATGGGGGCCGGGGCCCCACCCGCAAACACGAGGTCGGAGCGACGGACGACGCCGTCTTGGCACAGCAGGACCGCGCGGTGCACCACGTTGCGCAGTTCTCGAACGTTTCCTGGCCATTCGTAGGCTTCCAGCGCCAGCATCGCCTCACGGTCGACCTGCTGCACGCTGCGGCCCTCTTCGTTGGAGAGCTCCTCGACGAAGCGGTAGGTCAACAGCGGCACATCCGCGATGCGGTCGCGGAGGGGCGGAACCTGGATGGTGACCACGTCGAGCCGGTACAGAAGGTCGCGCCGGAACTGGCCGTTGGCGACCTCGGCGTGCAGGTCCTTGTGGCTCGCAGCCAGGATCCGAGCCGTCATCGGCAGCTCGCGGTCCCCGCCCACGGGTCGAAACCTCCGTGTCTCCAGGACGCGCAGCAGCTTGGCTTGCAGCTCGAGGGGCATGTCGCCAATCTCGTCGAGGAGCAGGGTGCCGTCTCCTGCGGCCCGGAACAGACCCGGACGGTCCTCGCTGGCCGTGGAGTGGGCTCCCTTCACGTGACCGAAGAGCTCGCTCTCGATGAGTGCCTCGGGGATCGCCGCACAGTTGATGGCGGTGAACTCTCCGGTGCGCTCACACTGCCTGTGGAGCTCGCGGGCGACGAGTTCCTTGCCCGTTCCGCTCTCCCCCTGGATCAACACCGATGCGTGGCTCGTGGCGATCTGCGCGATGCGCGAGCGCAAGTCACGCATCTGCGGTGTGTTGCCGAAGAGCTGCCCCCCGAGGCGGAGCTGCCGGTTCTCTGCCTGAAGCCGTGCGAAGGCCACGCTTCGACGCATGACCGTGAAGAAGCGCGGCCAGTTCTCGATCGGCTTCTCGAAGTAGTCCGCAGCCCCTCGCTCGAGGCTCGCGTTGGCGATCTGGATGTCGCCCATGCCTGTGAACACCAGCATCACGGCCGAGGGCTGCAGGCGTGGCACGCGCTCGAGCAGCTCGACGCCGCTGATGCCGGGGAGGTGCACGTCGGTGAGGATGACGTCCACCCGACCTCGTCGCAGGTGGTCGAGGGCTTCCTCGGCGCTCTCGGCCTGGATGACCTCGAAGCCCTGGCGACGCAGCGTGCGCCCCAAGCTTCGGCGCACCAATTCATCGTCGTCGACGAGCAGAACGAGTCCTGAGCCATCGGGAGGCGCCGCGCTCATGGTCCCACCATCACATCGGCTCCAGTGGGCCCGTGCGCCCTTGCGCCAGCCATGGCGAAGCGACTCCGTCGCACGCGAGGTCCTCCCGACAGAACCGGCACCGGTCCGGCTTGGCCAGCTGGACGAGATCCGGGAAGAACAGCAGGGCCTCCTCCAGCTGGTGGCCTGCGTCGACGTAGAAGCGATTGCGGGTCCGCCATCGTGGGATCGATGGCTCGCGTTTCCTCGGATCGAGGCAGCGAGGCACATGCACCAGGCGAGCGCCGTGGAGGTCGAGGGCACCGGCGATCGACAGCGCCGACACGACCTCGGTCGCGCGAGGAGGCGCTGGGGTGTTGGGGGCTGGAAAGGGCCAGACCCACGCGAGCGACTGCGCGGGGTGCGCCGCCAGGTCTTCCACCAAGGCTCCGAGGCCCTTGCGCACGTCGTCCGTCAGGCTGACCGAGAGGCCCAGCTCCCCCATCGGGAGTCGGGCGAGTGCCGCGCGAACCGATGCGTTCACGGATGCCACGGTGACGACGATGCGGTCCGCGTCTTGGCCGAGCGAAGAGCCCAACACCCGAGCGGCCGCCGTGGCGCCGACGTGCAGGACGATGGTCTCGATCCCATGGCGCCGCCAGCCGTCGGTCCGCGACCCGAGGGCGTCCAGGCCCTCGGGGCCGTCGAGGCCGGAGAGCACCAGCTGGCGGACCGGGCGGCTCCTGGGGCCCCGCATGCCCTCGGTGAAGTGCCGGACGTTGGCATCTACCTCGTCGGGCTTCATGGCTCGGGTGGGCACCGGAGCGCCCACGGACACGCGCTCCACGAACTGCGGAGCCACCCGGATCTGTAGGAACTCCGGGGCCGCGACGGCTCCCGATGCCGTCCACCGAACCAGTGCCGGGCTCGCCCGGCGCGGGCGGCCGCTGGCGTCGGCGTTCAGGCTCCGGCCCTCGGGCATCACGCCAAGTGCACGGAGGTGCAGGCGTCGAGCTCCCACAACACGTGGAAGTCGGCCACGGGGATGTGTCGGGTCTCGTCGATGTCGTTCCACGGGTTGGGGTCGGCCGCCTGCACCTCGTCGGTCATGCGCTCCACCAGCAGCCACTCGGGGCGTACGTGGCCATCGTCGCTCCGCTCCCAGATCCTCGCCAGCCAGGGCAGCTGGCGGTTGAACTGGTACTTGCGGATGCGCGAGGTGCGCTCCACGCGATCTCCCTGACCGAGGGTGGCCGCCGTGCGGACGCCATACAAGGCCGAGGCCGCACCGAGCAGCTGCTCCGGGGCATCGCCCTCCAGCACGCCGCGGATCGCCGACACGAGGCTCTCCCCGGCCGCGTTTCCTGCCGTCTCGTCTTCGGCAGCGAGGATGGCGTCGCATGCCGCGACCACTCCATCCACATCGGCCTTCTCGCCGTCGACGTGGAGCAAGAAGACCCACGTGGCGAAGGTGTAGGGAAGCAGGTCGTGACCGTTGGAATCCGCATCAGACATTCGGGAGGCCTCCGTGCGTACGCACCTGGGTGGGAGCGAATTATATGCCGGGGTGTGATGCCCTTGTTGCCCCTGCTGTTGGTCGCGTGCTCCTTCGGTCCCGACGCCCCGTTCCAGGGCGACAAGCGCCCCCCCTCCCCTCGCTTCGAGGATCCGGGGCTCGCGGACGCAGGTTCGGGCGTGGTGGTGCGCCTGTGGGATGCCGGGGGGAACTACACCCTTCCCGATGCCACGCTGCCGAAAGGCTTCGACCCCGACGCGACCCTCCCCTTGGCCTTCGGAGCGGCGCCGAGTGCCTCTCGAAAGAAGGGCGCTGTATGGACGGCCCCGTCGCCGTTTCGCGATCACGTCGACGGGCGGCGTGGCGCCCCAGCCGGCATGGCGGTGGAGGTCGACGGCGAGGCCCTCACCTACGATGGAAAGCTCAGGCGAGCGAAGAGCTGGCGCGTCACCGATCAGGGCGTCGAGGTGTTGTGGCCCGCGTCCGCGCCTCCACTGGGATCGGGTCGGATGCCCGGTCTCCGCTATGGCGGTGCCGCCGCCACCCTGCTTCGTCGCGACCCCAACCGGTCGAAGCTCCCCGTCGACGACTACGTCGCGTTCGAGGTCACCCACGAAGGCCGCACCCGTCCGGGTCTCCTTCTCCCGGCGCCGGGTGTGGCGCGGTTCGAGATCGCGCTGCCTGCGGAGCGGGTCTCCACTTTCGACAGCCACATCACCATGGCCCCGACGCCGTTGACGGGCCTCGGATCCGATGGGGCCTGGGCGATCGTGCGCGTGCACGCCGGCGAGACCCAGACCGAGCTGTCTCGTACATGGGTCGAGGGCGACGCCGACGGGTTCGAGAGCGTCCGCCTCGATCTGTCGCCGTGGGCAGGACAGACCATCGAGCTGGAACTGGCGACCGAACCCCACGGCCACAACCACTTCGACCACGTGGTGTTCGGCGCGCCCTCCGTGTGGTCGACGCCCACCGATCCTCCACGTCGGGTCGTGGTGATCGGCTTCGATACGACCCGGCCCCAACAGTTTGGCTTCTACGGCTACCCGCGGGACACGACGCCCGAGCTCGACGCCATTGCTGAGCAGGCCACGGTGTTCACCCACGCCTGGACCACCGCGCCACGCACCCGTCCGAGCTTCCGATCCGCGACCACGGGTCGACGCCCCTTGGAGGCAGTGGGGGCCACCAACATCGCCGAGGTGTTCTCGGATCACGGCTTCGCCACCGCCGGCTACGTCGCAAACCTCCATCTGCAGCCGCGTTTCGACTTCCATCGTGGCTTCGACGACTGGTGGTTCGACGGGCAGTCCGAGGCCGAGGAACAGGTCGATCGGGCCTTGGCCTTCCTCGAACGTCACCGCGGACGCGACACCTACATGTTCCTGCACATCATGGACCCCCACATGGCCTACGGGGCTCCCGGCTCCTACCGGGACATGTTCGTGGAGGACCCGGATCCGGAGCTGCCTCGCTGGTTCAGCCGCTCCGAGGTGTACACCTGGATGAAGAAGGGCAACCTCAGCGACCAGCGCAAGGCCCACATCGAGGCCCTCTACGACGGCGAACTCCGCTACACGAGCTACCAGCTGAACCGCCTGTTCGACCAGCTGGACCGTCTCGAGGGCCGAACGCTGGTCGTGGTCCACAACGACCACGGTGAGGAGTTCTGGGAGCACGACAGCTTCGAGCACAACCACACGCTCTACGACGACGTGACCCGGGGGCTGCTGTGGTTCCGCGCTGGCGGAGGCCAGCTGGAGGGCGCCACCATCGATGCCCCGGCCACCCTGCCCGACATCGCCCCCACCCTGTACGACTTCGCAGGCTTCGACCCCGCGACGCTACCGATCACCGATGGTCGCTCCCTACGAGGGCTCATCGAGGGCACCGAGGACCCCGCCACATGGGTGGATCGCCCCATTGGCATCGCCCACTTGCGGTACGGCTTCGACCGCTGGGCTGTGGTGTATCGAAACCACAAATACATCCTTCACACCGCGTCGGGGGTCGAAGAGCTCTACGACCTCGGCTCGGACCCCCTCGAGCAGAAAGACCTCGCCCGCACCATGGACCTCGAACCCTGGCGAGGGCAGCTCGGACCGGCCCACGGCATCGATGCCGGTGCAGGGTGGCGGGTCCGCGTGGCCGAGGCGCCCCCCGGCGACACCCTCACCATCGAGCTGCCGGAGACCGCCCGATGGGCACAGGTCGTGCCCCCCTCCATGACCATCCCCAACCCCGCCAATCAGTCCTGGGGGGAGAGCCCGCGGCGGCCGATCACCGAGGTGGGAAGCACGTCGCTGTCGGACGATGGGCGGCTGCTGACCTACACCGCCGGAACCAAGCCTGCGGGGGCGCTGTTGTTCGTGCGGTTCGACCAGGCGGTGAGCCCCGACGATGCGGTGCTCAAGGCGGGCGAGGAGGCCCTCCCGCTGCTCCGCACCACCATCTGGAGCCACAGAAGTGCGGGGCGGTCCCTGCGCATCGAGCCAGGCACCGTGCTGCAGCCTCCGCCGAGCGAGGCGGATCGAATGCGGGCGCTGGCTGGCGACGTCGGGGAAGGCGGGAGCGAGAACATCGAGGAACTCTGCCGTCTCGGCTACATGTCGGGTCCGCTCTGCGCCGCTTTCGAGGGCGGCGGTGGGCACGACCACGGCGAAGGCGGGCACTGATGCCCGCGGTGTCCGTCGCACTCTGGGGGGCCATCCTCGCGGACGACGAGCCGCGACGCGCTCGAGAGAGGGATTGGCGCCGACAGAAGGTGATCCACACCTTGGTCCGCGACGGCCTCTGCCACGCGGCGATGGCCGACGAGATCTGGCAGCTCGCGCTGCACCACTTCCAGGTGGCTTGGCACGAGCAACACCACACCCCCGGGGTCGCATGGTGCCTGGGCGAGGGCCTCGCCGCTCACGGCCTGAGGCCCGGGCCCACCTTCGACAGCCTCATCGGCGAGCTGGAGGCCCGTGCCCTCGACGATCTTCCCGCTGTGCTTCCTGGAGTGCGGGAGGCGCTCACGGCGCTGACGGACCGCTTCCCTGTCGGCATTCTCTGCGACGTCCAGATCACGCCCGCCCCCATCCTTCGAGACTGCCTCGATGCGCTCGACCTGCTCTCCGTCGTCGATGCCGCCGTGTTCTCGGACGAGGTGGGCGCCAGCAAGCCGCTTCGCACGGGGTTCCGAGCCATCGCAGGGGAACTCGGCGTGCCTCTCACGGACGTCATCCACATCGGGCCGAGTGAGGCTCGGGACGTCGTGGGGGCCCAGGCGGCGGGCGCACGAGCGATCCGCCTCGGCAGCGGCGAAGCAACGGCTGCGGACGCCTCGGCCGGGAGCCTGCTCGTTGGCGTGCAGTGGGTGTCGGATCTTGTCGATGTCCTCTGATCCGGTCGTCTGTTTCGACGTGATGGACACCTTGGTGGTCGACCCGTTTCACGGTGGCCTTCCAGGCTTTTTCGGGCTCGACCTCGAGGGCTACCTCGCCGCCAAGGAACCGGGCACCTGGGCCGCCTTCGAGACGGCGCGTCTCTCCGAAGCACAGTTTCTCGAGACGATGTTCCGGGACCGTCGACCGGTGGACGGGGGGGCCCTGCGTGCGTTCCTGTCGGGAAGCTACCGCTGGGTCGACGGCATGCAATCGCTGCTTCAGGACCTGACCGACGCAGGCGTCGAGGTCCACGCCATGTCGAATTATCCCGTCTGGTACCACCTCATCGAGCAGGAGCTGGGCCTGTCCCGCTACCTCCAATGGAGCTTCGTGAGCTGGGACGAGGGCCTTCGCAAGCCCGAACGCCGGGCGTTTGCGCGCGCCGCAGCAAGGATGGACGCGGCACCGGAGCGAATCGTGTTCGTCGATGACCAGCAGGCCAACGTGGACAGCGCCACGGCGGAAGGCTGGAGGGCCATCCGCTTTCGGCACAGCGAACACCTCCGCGAGCGCCTGCGCGATCTCGGAGTGCCCGCCTAGGGCCGGCTAGAGCATGCGGCGCAGCACCACGAGCACGTCGGTCTGGACGGCGTCGGGGTCGGCACTGGCGTCGCGCGTGACCGTCACGAAGTCCCCGGTCCCGTACACCGACACCACGCCGTCGATGGCCAGCAAGGCACGTCCGGTGGGGGTGTGGCCATCGACCAGCCCCACGGGACGGGACACGCCGTAGCGCACGGCCAACGGGTTGGGGGTGACCTCGGGGACGACGTGCAGGGGGGGCGTCGGCGCCGCGACATCCACCGGCGGTGGATCGAGGCGATCGAGGGCGCGTCGGGTGAGGGAACGGACGCCTTGGCGGCCTTGGTACAGCATGCGACGGATCACGAAGGTCTCCAGCCGAGATGGGTGCGGCCGGCGCGATGCACTACACTGCGCGACCGGAGGAGCCCTTGTACCCAGCACTGCGCCGCCTTGCCCTGCTTCCCGTGGGCCTCGCCGTGCTGACGGCCTGCGAGATCCCCCCCCGCTTCGTGCAGACGACCGCGGAGGTCGACGCCTTTCTGCTCCAGAAGCGCTACCGGTCTGCGTGCGTGGGGCTGTCTGCGAACGACGAGACCGTTCGCCAGCACACCGCAAAAGCGCTGGAGGATCTTCCTCACGTCAGCCTGGTCAATGACTGCCTCTGCACGGCGCTGTACGACGCGGAAACGCATCGCGTCGACTTCGCGGTAGCCCAAGGGCTCGCCAGCTCCGAGCGCGACGACCTCGCCGCCTGCCTCGCGCCGGCCCTCGACGATGCGGCCATTCGGGGGCAGGACCGAGCCCAGGTGGTGGCGGGCCTCGGGGGCATGGAGGCCGCATCGGCGTACGAGGCGATCGAAGGGCTGCTCGGCGACGCCGACCCCGCAGTACGCGCCAACGCAGCCGAGGCCCTGCGCCCGGCCAAGGGCTCTGTGGAGGCCCTGCTGGGCGTGCTCGCGAGCGATGCCGATCCCACCGTTCGCGCGGCCGCAGCACGGGCTCTCGACGGCAAGCGCTCCGACCAGGTGGTCACGGCTCTCGTCCGGGCCGTGCGTGAAGACACCGATGGGGGGGTGCGTGGGGAGGCCCTCACCGCCGCGGTCAGCTCCCGCGCCCCGAGCAGCAACGACCTGGTGTGCGGAGCCCTCCTGGACGACACAGACGAGCGCGTGCGGGCGGCAGCCGCGAAGGTCTTCCATGGCAGCAAGAGCCGCGTGGCCCTGAAGTGCCTCGACAAGCGCATGACGACCGAAGAGGAGTCGGGGCTCGTTCGCCAGGCCGTGCTCGATGCGGTCAAGGCCTCCCCCAGCGACGAAGCGGCCGACATGTTGTGCCGCAACATCCATCGTTGGTCGCGGATGTACATCAAGGACCAGGTCGCCCCGGACATCGATGGGCACAACATCGTACGGGCCCAGAACGACCGCGACTGGGAGCGCTCCTACGATTGCGTTCAGGCGGCGTTGAGGCAAGGCGGCTTGTCGTGCTACGCCCGAAACTACTTGGGCAAATGGATGAACGAGCTCGGCGGCAAGGCCAGCACCCCGTGGTGTCCCGGCATGGTGAAGAACTGATGGCGACCCTCACGAGCACACTGGCCGACCCCACCAAGCGCACGGCGGTCATCGCGGACGCGGCCCGCATCGTCGAGGAGCAGGTGGCGGCCACCACCGGCCTGCGCGGAATGGGCCTAAAGGCAGGCTTCAAAGCCTTCCAACGCATCCGGCCCGGCATCGTGCCCCTCGCCCTGGATCGACTCTTTCCCCACTTCACGCCGGTGCTCGACCCGCTGTGGGCGGAGGCCGTTCGCTCGGGCGACGCCGATGCCTGGTTCCGTCAGCACGACGAACGGGTGGCCGACGCCCTGCTCGGGGTCACCGACGGCCTCGCGTCGCGGGCCCAGAACAAAGTGATGCTGCGCATCTACCAGGGGCTTCGGTCCCAAGCCCGGGGCCATGTCCTCGCCGGGGTTCTGCGGATTCCCGAACTCATCGCCCGCCACGTGCGTTGAGTCGCCTGCCCGGCGCCGCCCGGGCCGACCTTTTCCTCCCCTCGGAGTTGCTCTATGTACGCCAGTATCAGCGGTAAGCAGCCTTTCGACGTGCTCGTGCGTCAGGAGAACAGTGGCGAGGTGCGCCTCGTGATCAAGTTCGAGTGCCGCGAAGGCATGGGTGTGCTGGGCATCCGCAAGGTCGACCGGGTGGACCCGCCCCCTTCGGGCGTGTACCAGGAGTCCGATGTCGAGCCGGAGAGCCTCCGTGCCGGCCGGTTCGTCCACGTGCTCGGGTCTGGGCAGCGTCAGAGCTACGCCCTCAGTCGACTCACCCCTGAGATCGCAGCCCGGCTTCCCACGGATGCGTGGGTGGAGCTCAAGCCCCACTCCGAGTACGGTTTTCGGTACCTGATCGTGCCGGAAGACAAGATGATGCCGGAGCGTGCAGCGCCCGCCAGCGTGACCGCCGGGGCTGCGGTCGGAAAGCCTGCGCCGGTCGCATTGCCCTCAGGGGCCTCGGCGCCACAGGCCAGCGCACCTCAGGCAGCATCCGCCGCCCGCGTCCCCAGCTCCGCGGTCGCTGCGACGGTCCCCGAGCAGGTGCCGATGGCGCCGGCGCTGGCGGAGTCCGTGCTGCGGGGCCTCTCCAAGGACGCGGCCGTCCAGCACCTTCGCCAGGAGATGGCGAAAGTCTCCACCCTCCACGGTGAGGTCCAGCGCTTGCAGGGCGAGCTGAACAAGAGCCATGGCCGGGAGCGCGACCTCCTCGGAGTCCTCGCCAAGTGGCGAGAGAGCTGAGGGTCAGTGCTCGGACGCGGCGTCTGCCCGTGCAACCACGAACTGAGCCGCAGTCCGGATGCGTTCGTCGTCGTGATCGCACAGGTGCCCAGCCGCCTCCAGGGTCGCCAACGACGGGCGCTCGCCGAGGATGAGCAAGGCCGCTTCAGCTTCCGAGGCGCTCACCTTGCGTGCGAGCGGGCGCCACCAAGAGTTGCGGGCACGCGCCAGCACGTCGAGCAGTGGTGTCTCGGTCGGGGGCTCGCTGGCCCGCGAGATTCGCTTGACCTCATCGACGCGCCGGGTCCAGTCGGGTTGGGCCAGCATCGCGCGAAGGCGGCGGCGGGCATCCGGCACGGTCAGCCGTCCCAGGGGGGCGTCGGGGGTCTCGGTCTCCAGGAACGACACATCGTCGTAGCGGCGGTGGTCCCTTGGATTCAAGTGAGGGTTGGGCAGTTCGGTGAGCACCGGGGCCACCCGTTCCTGAGCAAGGGCCAGCAGATCGCCTTGGGGGAGTCCAGCGCGTAGAGCCGTCAGCCGCTCCACGACCTCTCCCATGGAGGGCCGTTCTGCGGACTCGAAGCGAAGCATGTCGAGGAGCAAAGGTGCCAGACTCCGCGCCTTCTCCTCCAGACCCAGGCGGCCGATCACCGTGGCCGCCACTTCATCGTGCCTGGCTGCTCGTTGGGGGAGCAGCAGCCGGTCCCCGAGCATGTGCACGAACAGCGCGGCGAGGGCGTACACATCCACCGGGGGGCCAGCGTGGCCTTCTTTGCGCTCGGGGGCGAGGTAGCCGATGGCTCCCCCGAGATCGTACAGGCTCATGGCCTCCCGCCCGTCGAAGCGACCCTTTGCGTTGCCGAAGTCCAGTACGCGAACGTGCCCGTTGCGGTCGAGCATGATGTTCGCGGGGTGCACGTCCCGGTGCACGATCTCCATCGCCTGACCGTCTTTGCCCCAAGGGTCCGCCCACGCCGACCACAAGGCCTCGGCGACCGACTGCATGATGGCCAAGGCATCCCACAGCGGCAGCCGATGAGGCGCGGGGCCGAGGACCTGGTCCAACGACACGCCGTCGACGAAATCGAGTTCCATCACGAGTCGGTCGCCGTACCGATGAATCGCATGGGCGTGCACGACGGCGGGATGCCGAATGGCCTGGAGGATCCGCGCTTCGTCCCGGAAGCGTCCCACCGACGTGGGGTCCGCGCAGCGGCTTCGATGGAGCACCTTGAGCGCCCGCGTCGTGCCGTCGGCTGTCCGCACCACCACCACGGTGGCGAAGGAGCCTCCACCCAAGACAGCGAGTAGCGTGTACGGAGCCATGTCCGCGGGTAACCAGAGCGCAGCTCTCCTGGAGAAGATGCGGGTTGCAGCCCTGTTCAAAACCGGAATGTAGGGCACCCACGCCGTCGCCATCTCGCAGAATCATCTTCCCGGCGGGGAGAGCATGGCGTCCTCGAAAGCACGGCACAGAAGCTCTTCGGACACCGTGCCGGCGGAGGCGATGAGCTCCACGCGGCTGTCACGGCGCCAGTCGAGGGGCTCCATTCGCACCTGGGTGGGGTCGGCCTGCACCAGGAGCGTGACCCGTGGCGTGCGAAAGACGCCCTTGAGCCGTAGCAGCCCCTCGGACGCGGCAGGGTTGGGATGCACCAGCTGTTGCACCGCCTCCTGAAGCGCCCAGCGATCGAAGCGCACGGTGGGCGGCCAGACCCAGCCGACCCCTTCCACGTCGTCCACGCGGTCGCGAAATGCTTCCCCCTCTGAGGGCAGCGGGGCGGATGGCGCAGCGTCCTCGCCCCCCAAGCGCAGATGCGCGGACGGGACGAGGCGCACATGGTCCTGCAGAACGGCGAGCCGCAGCCGGGACGTCGGAGAGGGCTCGAGGTCGAGCCATGCGGGGTCGAGGACCCCAAAGGACGTCTCCGCCACCACCATCTTCGGTGGGTACAAGCCAGCCGCCACCTCGCGGAATGCTTCGAGGGCCTCGTCTCCCGCCTCGTCGCACCGGTTGGCCACCAGCACGTCGGCCAGCAAGACCTGATCTCCGTACGTCTCGTGGTTGCGGCGGATGGGGTCAGCGAACGCTCTCGGATCCACGAGCGTGATCACCGCTCGAGGGGCCACCGCTTCGCGCAGCCCCGGGCTCCGCAGGGCATCGATGACCGCCGCCGGCCGCGCCACCCCCGAAGGCTCGATGAGCAGTCGGTCGGGACGGACCTCCCGCAGCAGGCGCACCAGGCCGACCCGCAGCTCGAGGCCCGCAGTGCAACAGATGCATCCCCCCGCGACCTCACGCACCGTCACCGAACCCGCGCTGCGACCTTCGATCACGGCTCCATCGATGCCCACCTGACCGAACTCGTTGACGAGGACCGCCCAGCGCTCGCCCTCTGGGGCGCGGGCAAGCAGGTCGAGGACCGCGGTGGTCTTCCCAACCCCCAGGGCACCGGTGACGACCGTGACGGGGACGGGCAGGTGATCAGGCATGAGGAGAGGGTACCCTCCCCCACCCAGCTCCGGAGGTCTTCGTGCTCGGCATCGTGCGCTACCCTACGCTCCTCGACGATGGCATCGCATTCGTCTCGGAAGACGACCTGTGGTGGGTGCCCACATCGGGCGGGCGCGCCGAGCGGATCGTCCCGCTGCGCGGACACCCCGCGGACCTCCACGCCGACCACCGAGGGGCACGGGTGGCGTTCACCAGCACCGAAGAGGGTGCGCGGGACGTGTACCTGTGGAGTCGGCAGACCGGGGACGTCCGGCGGCTCACCTTTGGAGGGGGCGTGCTGCGGGTGTGCGGCTGGAACCCCGAGGGGAAGGTTGTCTTCGCGAGTTCCCATGACCGGCCATTCCCTAGGGACTATCGCCTGTATGAGGTCGATCCAGAGGGCGGCTGGCCAGAGCCCCTTGGGCTCGGGCCCGCCGTCGCCGTGGCGTGGGGCCCCGAGGAGCAGCTCGTCCTCGGCCGCCATCGCACCGATGCCACCACCTGGAGGGGCTACCGAGGGGGCAGGCGCGGACACCTGTGGTGGCGGTCGAGCGCCCGAGCGCCATTCTCCCCCGTCGAACCTCTCCACGCCTTGCTGGACCCGACGTTCCTCGGCGACAAGCTGCTGGCGGTCGCCGACCCGGAAGGGACCCCTCAGGTGGTGCAGCTGAGCCTCGTCGACGGGCCGCTCGCCACCGTGGCCCGCTCCCACCATGCCCCCGAGGCGCCGGTGCGCCACCTGCAGGCCCGCGGGGACACGGCCGTCTACGTCGCGGGCCCCGACCTCTTTCGGCTGGGGCTCGACGGGGACCCCGTGCACGTGGAGGTGTCGCTCCGCACGTCTCGGCCGGAGCGGGCGCGCCGGTTCGTCGACCCATCGAGCTACCTCGAGGCGGTCGCCGCCCATTCGGATGGCGCACGGGCTGCGGTGGTGACTCGAGGGCGACCCTTCGTCCTCGGCTGGTTCGAAGGGGCCGTCAAGCAGCTGGGGCAACGCCACGGGGTGCGCTACCGGCTGCCGTGTTGGGTCGACGGCGTCCGCCTGGGCCTCGCATCCGACGACGGAGGCACCGATGGGCTCGAGGTCCACGGCCTCGACGGCAAGGTCACCCGGCTGGCGGAGATCGACGGTGGGCGTGCCGTGCGCCTCGTGGCCGAGCCGGACGGCGGCCACCTGCTGGTCCTCGATCACCGAGGCGCGTTGTGGCGGGTGCCCACCGACGGCGAGCCTGCACGGGAGGTGCATCGTGGGGACCGTCCCGTGGTGTCCTTCGATGCCAGCCCGGACGGAGCCTGGCTCTGCTTCGCGGTCGAGGTGGGGCGACGCCGCGGACCGACGCAGCTTCGCCTCCGCCGCCTGCGGCCAGGGGACGCCGTCGCGACCTCCGTCGACGAAGACACCGGCGATGTCGACGGGAGCGACAGCGGGAGCCGGCCGCAGCCGGAGGAGATCGTGTTGACCAGCGGTCGCTACCGCGACCTCTCACCTTCGTTCGATCCCGACGGGAAGCATCTCTTCTTCCTGTCCTACCGGGAGTTCGACCCTGTCTACGATGCCCAGTCGTTCGACCTCGGCTTCCCGCGGGGAGCCCGCCCCTACGCGGTGGTCCTGGACGCGACCGCGGGGGACCCGTTCCGGCCGGCGCCGGGGCCGCTGAAGTCTTCCCCTTGGAAGCCGCCGAAGAAGCCTGTGGCCGTTCGCGTCGACCCAGAGGGAATCCAGGCTCGGGTCGTGCGCTTCCCCCTGGCGGAGGCCCGCTACCATCGGGTGATCGGCGCGGGTGGCGGCAAGGTGTACCTGCTTCGCTCGGGGGTGAAGGGGGCCAGCAGCCGCCGGATGTACGACCCTGGGCCGGGCCGCGCGGACCGCCAGTTGGTGCAGTGGGACTTCGAGAAACGCAAGACCCAAGTGGTCAACGACAAAGTCAGCTGGTTCGGTGTCAGCCCTGACCGGCGAACCTTGTGGATTCGGTCCGACCGCCAGCTCCGCATGGGCCCTGCCCACCCGGACAAGACGCAGCTCGACGAGCTCAAGAAGACGTCGGGGCGCCCCGGCCGCCCCACGGGCTTCGTGGACCTACGGCGCGTGCGGGTGGAGGTGGACCCGGGTGCGGAGTGGCAACAGATGCTCCACGAGACGGCCCGACTGATGCAGGACCATCACTTCGATGCGCCAACCGGCGCGGAGGTGGCCCGCTGGCTGCCCATCTACACAGCGCAGCTCGATCGAGTGAGCGGCCGCGGAGAGCTCTCGGACTTGCTCAAGCGCTTCCAGGGATCCCTCGGAACGTCCCACGCATACGAGATGGGGGGAGACCACCAACGCCCGCCCGCCTGGCGTCCAGGGAGCCTCGCGGCGGACGTGGTCTGGGACACCGAGGCCGGCGCCGCTCGGATCGCTCAGGTCATCACGGGGGAAGCAGAGGATCCGTCCCGCCGCAGCCCCCTCGTGGAGCCGGGGGTCCAGCTTCCAGAGGGGACGCTGCTCCGGGCCGTCGCGCAGCGGACCCTCTCCCCGACCGTCACCCCCGCGGCCGCGCTCGCGCACCACGGAGGCACCGACGTGGAGATCGACGTGGAGGAGCCTGGGCGACCACCACGCACCGTGACGGTGCGCACGCTCCACAGCGACCGTGCGGTCCGCTACCGGCACCTCGTTCTGCAGCGGCGGTCGAGGGTCCACGCCCTGTCGGAGGGACAGGTCGGCTACGTCCACGTGCCGAACATGGGCCCGACGGGTTTCGCGGACTTTCACCGCGACTACCTCGTCGAGTGCGAGCACCCCGCCCTCATCGTGGATGTTCGGTTCAATGGCGGCGGGCACGTCTCCCAGCTCCTCCTGGAGAAGCTGGCCCGTAGGCGACTCGGGAAGGTCGTGCCGCGATGGGGGGTGCCGTCCAGCTTTCCGGCCCACGCGGTGGGCGGGCCGATCGTGGCGCTGGCGGATGCCCACGCGGGGTCCGACGGCGACATCTTCAGCCACGTGTTCAAGCGCATGGGCCTCGGTCCCCTCGTCGGCACCCGCACCTGGGGTGGCACCGTCGGGGTGGTCGCGCGCCACTACCTGGTCGACCGCTCCCTGGTCACCCAACCAGAGTTCGCCAACTGGTTCGACGACGTCGGATACGGATTGGAGAACTTCGGGACCGTGCCCGACGTGGAGGTCCGGGTGCCCCCCGAGTCCGAACGCACCGGCGCGGATCCCCAGCTGGACGAATCCGTGAGGCAGGCGCTGGCTGCGCTCCAGGCACCGTGATCGGCCGATCTGCCGGGTTAACGGTATGTGGCGGTGGGCAAACCACGCGCCACAACTTGCTCGAATTCATGGCCGGCAACTGCCCCGTTACCGATGAAGAGCACGACGCAGGTAGACTTCCAGCAATCGCTAGCGTCTTGCGACTCCATCGCCGGGCGCGGCAGGTACCATACCGACAAGACCAGCGACGATGCCTGAACACCTCGAGCCCATCCCAGAGCACCTTCCGAGCCTGCCAGCGGCCACGCTGGCCGACGGCCGCTACGTACTGGTGCGTCCGATTGCGGAAGGCGGGACGGCGGCGGTGTACCTCGGGTGGGACACCTGGAGCCACGAGTGGCGTGCAGTCAAGACGCTGCTGCCGGACTTCGCCATCCGCGCCGCGCTGCGCCACCGCTTCGAGGTGGAAGCACGCACGATGGCCATGTTGGAGCACGAGCACATCGTCCGGGTGCACGACGCTGGAATCGAAGCCACCACGGATTCCCTGACCGGCGAGCCCCGTGAGACCGCGTTCATGGTCATGGACTACGCCGAGGGTGGTTCGGTGGTCGATTGGATCGAGCAGTTCGGTCCCATGCCCCCACGGCTCGCAGTGGACGTCACCCTGGCGCTGTGCGCCGGCATTCGCGCGGCCCACGATCAAGGCATCATCCATCGTGACATCAAACCCCAGAACCTCCTGATCGACGGTGAGGGCCGGTGCAAGGTCACCGACTTCGGCATCGCGCAGGTGGTCGAGGAGACCCGTCTCACGATGACGGGCACCGTGATGGGCACCATTGGGTACATGGCCCCCGAGCAGCACGAGTCGGCCAAGCACACCGACGAGCGCGCGGACATCTACAGCATCGCGGCCACCCTCTACACCCTCGCGATGGGGCGGGCTGCCACCCACCTGTTCATGGCCGACGCCCGGGACTTCGAAGGGCTCGCTGAGTGCCTGTCCGAGGTCATCCAGAAAGGAGCCCAGTACCGCAGGGAAGAGCGCTACCCTGACGTCGGGACCATGATGTCGGCGCTGCAGGTGGCTCGAGAGCAGCTGCCGGCGCCGCCCCCGAGCACCCCCCATCTCGCCGCTGGCGGTCCGCTGCAGCTCGATGCCATCGAGCCGCCCTCGGTGGCCACCGCGACGCCGGCTCCGGGCCGAATCGAGTCCGAGGGCGGCAGCCAGGAGGGCCTGCACAGGCTGCCTGAAGGCTCCCTCGAGCCCGCGCCGATGCCTCCCCCATTCGACCCCCGGCGGCTGTCCGAAGATGCGCCGGTGCAGGTCATCCCTACCTCCCGCCTCACCGACTCGGGCAAGTTCCGAGAGGTGCGCCCCTACGGCCATGGGCTGGAGGAAGCCCGCAAGCGTCAGGACATGGTGGTCGTCGCCGCCGTCGTCGCCATGGTGACGGCCGTGCTGCTGGGCAGCACCTTCTGGATGCACCAGCAAGGGGTCGCCATGGTCGACCGAGCGGAGATCCATGCGGAGGAGAGCCGCACCCTCCTCTACGACGCGATGATGAACGAGTGGGGCATGGTCGACGACCTTGATGCCCTCGGGCTCGACCACCAAGAAGTCCGGGACCTCCTCGAGGAGATCGACCACGCGGACGACGTCGCTCACCGGTCCGCCGCCGCCGGGCGCCTGCTCAACCTGATCGAGCAGCTGTCGCGCCAGGCGCGCCAGGATGCCGGACCGAACGTGCACATCTTGCGGTCCCTCGAAGCTCGGGTGGCGCGCATCGATCGAGCGGCCCAGCGTCAGCGGGAAGCCGAGCGGACCGCGAGTCAAGTCCGCGCGACCGTGCCCGGTCGGGTCGCGACGTTCTTCGGCGGTTAAGGACGCCTCTGGCGCTGCGGCGCATGGAGGCGACATGGTCGGCAAGGCCTGGTACATCGGGTGGGTATGGACGGTGATGGCCGCGGCCTGCACGTCCGGGACCGGTGAGGAAGCCGAGCCCTCGTTCGTGTTCACCGACGACGAACTCGACACCCATGATCGCATCGACGCCTACCGCGGCGAGGAGGGCCTCGGAGCCCTGGCCACCGACGAGCTGCTCGGCGAGCTGGCGCGCGAGCACTCTGAGGACATGCTCTCCGGCGCGGTGCCGTTCAGCCACGATGGCTTCGACGGGCGGGCCGATGCGATGTTCGACGCCGGCTTCGTCGGTGCCGCCGAGAACGTCGCGGTCAACTCGGGCTTCACCGACCCCGTGGGCACCGCCGTGCAGGGATGGCTCGACAGCCCCGGCCACCACGAGAACATCGTGGGCGACTGGACCCACGCCGGGGTGGGCATCGCCACCGATGGCGAGCAGTACTACTTCACGCAGCTGTTTGCGACCCAGGACTGAGGCCGGCGGGGGTCAGCTCTCGAGCATCACGCCGAGCTCGGCCCACGCCTCCAGCAGCGCCCATGACGCGGCCTCGCCAAGGTGATCGGCGGCGAAGCCCTTCAGGCCTTGCGGAAGGTCGACGGCCACGATCCAGCCGTCTTGATCGCGAACCACATCGGTCAGCACGCCGAGTTCGTCGGCGAGACCGAGCAGGCAACCTGCGGTGGCGTGGTCGGAGAGGACCGGCAGGGTGCTTCGTCCCCCACTCCGCTTGCCCGACGTGTCGAGCATGCCGTCGACCCAGCGAAAGCGGCTGTGGTTCGACAGGTCGCTCGCGAGTTCCACATCGAAGTCATTCACCATCGCTCGTTTCCCCCCTGCTCAAGTACTCGTCGAGAGCATCGTAGCTCCACGGGGACAGGTCGTGGCTTCGTGAGGCCCGCTCCAACGGTAGGCCAAGGACCTCGCAGCGACGTCGGGCGATGGAGAGTCGGCTGGTTCGCCCCTTGGGGAACCGAAGCCCGATGACCACGGTAGAGCCTGGAGGTAGTGCTCCCATCAGCTCTTCCGCCGAGCCGTCCACCATCCGCTGGCAGAACACCGTGCGGTGCTGGTGGGCGCCTCGAATGGTGGCAAGCTCCACCAGGAGGCGCACCACGCTGGGGCGGTTTCTCAGCCACACCGGCCCATCGACCACCAGGGCCGGCGCGCTGCGGATGCCGTCATCCCACTCGCCGACCCGGATGCGCTCCACGATGGCCGCATCGAGGTCGTGGGTGTCCATCACCTCGGCCTGTGCGCCGGTGGCGAGGGCGGCGAGCCGTCGGCCGACGCGAGACTTGCCGACCCGTGGTGGTCCCATCACGATCACCACGTGGCGCTGCGACACCAACCGGGGAAGGGGCCGCCGACCGAGGAATTCCGAGGACGTCCCCGTGATCAGAGAGGGCGTGGGTTTGCTCTTCTTCGCCATGCGTCTCGGGTCCGAACTACGGGGTCCGGAGGGTAGCAGACCGTATCTCGACACCTCACCGAAGCCGGTTGCTGTCGGGTTCACGCGAGCGGAGACGCGGCGTTGGATCGAATGAATCCCACGATGGTGTCGATGGGCGTGCCAGGCTGAAAAACCGCGGAGACCCCACCCTCCCGGAGCTTTGCAGCGTCGTCGTCAGGGATGATGCCGCCGACCACCACGAGCACGTCTTCGAGTCCCTCGGCGCGCAGGCCCGCCACCACCGCAGGGGCGAGGCGCATGTGGGCTCCCGAGAGGATCGACAAGCCCACCACCTGTACATCTTCGTCCCGCGCCGTCGCGACGATCTGGCTCGGGGTGCGATGGAGGCCTGAGTAGACCACCTCCATCCCAGCGTCCCGGAGCCCGCGGGCCACGACCTTGGCCCCCCGGTCGTGGCCATCGAGGCCCGGCTTGGCCACGAGTACCCGGATGCGTCCTGCGTTGCTTCCGTCGATCATCTCCGACTCCCTCTGCTCGGCATCGCTGTCAGCCCAACACGCTCTTGGCGATGACGAGGCGCTGGATTTCGCTGGTGCCCTCGTACAACGTGGTGATGCGGGCGTCTCGGTACAGCCGCTCCACCTCGTACTCCTGTGAGTAGCCGTAGCCCCCGAAGATCTGCAGCGCCTCGTACGCACAGTAGTTGGCCGTTTCGCTCGCGTACAGCTTCGCCATCGAGCACTCGAGGCTCGCGCGCTCGCCACGGTCCTTCATGGCGGCCGCCCGCCAGGTGAGCAAGCGCGCAGCGTCCACCCGGGTCTTCATGTCGGCGATCTTCCACTGGATGGCCTGGTGCTTGGCGATGGGCTTGCCGAAGGTGACGCGCTCGTTGGCCTGGACCACCGCGAGGTCGAGGCAGCGCTGGGCGATGCCCAGGGCCTGGGCAGCGATGCCGATGCGCCCCCCATCGAGCGTGGCCATGGCCACCTTGAAGCCCCCGCGCTCGTCGTGCAGGAGGTTCGCACGAGGCACGTGCATGCTCTCGTAGACCAGCTCGGAGGTGTCGGAGCACCGAATGCCCATCTTGTCCTCGACCTTGCCGACGCTGAAGCCCTCGTAGTCCTTCTCCACGATGAAGGCGCAGACCCCCTTGTGGCGGGACTCCGGCTCGAGGTTGGCGTAGGTCACGATGATGTCGGCCTGGGGGCCGTTCGTGATCCAGATCTTGCTGCCGTCGAGGACCCAGCCGTCCGCCGTTTCGGTGGCCTTGGTCCGCTGGCTGCCAGCGTCGGAGCCAGCCTCTGGCTCCGTGAGTGCGTAGCACCCCATCTTCGCCCCGGTGGCCAGGGGGGTGAGGTACTTGTGCTTCTGCTCCTCGGTGCCGAACGCCAGGATCGGCCAGCCCGCGAGGCTGTTTTGCACGGACATGATCACGCCGACACCGGCGTCGGCGTAGCAGATCTCCTCCAGGGCCAGCACGTAGCTCAGGACGTCGAGGCCCGCGCCGCCGTACTCCTCCGGCACGAACACACCGAAGAGGCCCAGCTCGGCGAGCTGGCTCGCCAGCACGGTCGGGAACGGATGGGCCTTGTCGCGGGCCATGGCGCCGGGAAGCACTTCGTTGCGCGCGAAATCACGGGCCATGTCACGGATGGCGAGGTGGTCGTCAGAGAGCTGAAACACGGGTCCTCCGGGCAAGCGTCCGACATATCTCGGCACCGCACATGGGGGCACGCAGCGCACCGCGGCAGCTTGGCCGCCACCCATGGATGCCCTCGCCTGTTGGTCGGACGTCCGGGGTGTTAGCTCGCGAGCCACTCCGTCACATCCGGCGTCGTGGGCTGGGCAGCTTGCTGACCCACCGTCGACCTGGCCGGATTGGCGACCACAGAACCGGAGTTGGCAATGGCAATCGAGCGAATCGGCGTCGTGGGCGCAGGGCAGATGGGCAATGGCATCGCACACGTGGCGGCCTTGGCCGGCTTCCAGGTCGTGTTGCAGGACATCGGGGAGGCCCAGCTCGAGCGGGCTCGGGCGACCATCGCCAAGAACATGGACCGTCTGGTGAAGAAGGAGCGGGCCACCCGAGAGGATGCCGACGCGGCCATCGCGCGCATCCACACCCACACCGACCTCGCCGAGGTGGCCAACTGCCAGCTGGTGGTCGAGGCTGCCACCGAACGGGTCGATCTGAAGTTCAAGATCTTCGAGAACCTCGCCGCGGTCTGCCCTGAGGACACCATCCTCGCGAGCAACACGAGTTCCATCAGCATCACGGCCATCGCAGCCCGCACCAAGCGGCCCGACAACGTGATCGGCATGCACTTCATGAACCCCGTGCCCGTGATGAAGCTGGTGGAAGTCATTCGTGGCCTCGCCACCTCCGACGCCACCATGGCGGCGGTGCTCGGCGTCGCCGAGACCATGGGCAAGACGACCGTGGCGTCGCGAGACATGCCCGGTTTCATCGTCAACCGCGTCCTCATGCCCTACATCAACGAGGCCGTGTTCGCGCTGTACGAAGGCATCGCCTCCGTCGAGGACATCGACACCGCCATGAAGCTTGGGACCAACGTGCCCATGGGTCCCCTCACCTTGGCGGACTTCATCGGGCTCGACACGTGCCTCGCCATCATGGAGGTGCTCCACGACGGCATGGGCGGCGACTCCAAGTACCGCCCCTGCCCGTTGCTTCGGAAGTACGTCGAGGCGGGCTGGCTCGGTCGCAAGGTCGGTCGCGGCTTCTACACCTACTGATTTCTGGAGGTCTTCATGTCTGTTCTTCTGCGCGAGCGCCGCGACTCCGTCGAGCTGCTGACCGTGCACCGTCCGAAGGCCCTCAACGCCATCGACGCCAGCGTGCTCGAGGCCCTCGATCAGGCCATCACCGATCTCGAAGCGGACTTGGAGGTCCGCTGCGTCGTCCTCACGGGAAGCGGCGAGAAGGCCTTCGTGGCGGGCGCCGACATCAAGATGATGGCCCAGCTGCAGCCCGTCGAGGCCCAGCGCCTCGCGAACGAGGGCCAGCGCGTCCTCGACCGGCTGGCTGCGCTCCATTGTCCAGTGATCGCGGCCGTCAATGGCTTCGCGCTCGGTGGGGGCTGTGAGCTGGCCATGGCCTGCGACCTCGTCTTCGCGTCGGCCTCTGCCCGCTTCGGTCAGCCCGAGGTGGCCCTGGGGGTCATCCCTGGTTTTGGTGGCACCCAGCGCCTCGTTCGTCGGGTCGGCCCCGCGGTCGCCCTCGACCTGTGCCTCACCGGCCGGCGGATCCGCGCCGACGAGGCCCTCCGCATCGGACTGGTGTCTCGGGTGGTCGATGGCGACGTGGTCGAGGCTGCCCTCGATGCGGCGGCAACCATCGCTGCGATGGGCCCCGTGGCGGTCCGGCTGTGCAAGCAGGTGGTCCATGCCCACGCCGACGGCGGCCTGGCCGCCGGCTTGAGCGCGGAGGCGGTGTCGTTCGGCATGTGCTTCGCCACCCAAGACCAGACCGAGGGCATGGCGGCCTTCATAGAGAAGCGACCCGCAGCGTTCGAGGGGCGCTAGGCGATCGGTACGGCAGGGCCCGGAGCCCTGCCGGTACCATCAGTCGCAGCTCATGCTGTTCTGGCCGAGCATGCCCTGCACGTCGCGCTTGGTCTGGGTCGACCCATTCCGGAGCGCCCTGCACAGGTGGGGTTTGGCCTCGGGACCGCGGCCGACCTGGAGCAAGGCGTACCCCAGGCCGTAGCTCGCCTCGGCATCGCCAGGCTTGAGCGCCAGCGCCTGTTCGAAGTAGGCCATAGCCTTGCTTGGACTGCCCGAGACGGCGCTCCATCCCTTGTCGACCAGCGCGCCCGCGCTGGCCTTCGGGGCCGGTGCTGGCGCGGCGGCGGGCTTGGGTGCGGGCTTGGGTGTGGGCTTGTCGGCTGCTTTTGGCTCGGGCGCAGGTGCGGGCTCCAGGGCTGGATCGGCTGCGGCCTCTTCGCCATCCGTCCCGGCGGCAGGGGCGACCTCGGGCTTCGGCGTGGTCTCGGGATCGGGATCGGTCGCTGGCGCAGCGGTGACGCCCCCGTCGCCTCCGAGGAGGCCGGCGGCGTAGATGCCTCCGCCCGCGAGCAGGACCAGCGCCGCGACGGCCACGACGGCAAGCATCACCATCCGGTTGCGTTGTGCCCTTCGAGCCGCCATGGCCTCCAGCTCTCGGTCGAAGTCGGCGTCGTCGGCATCCCCGCTCCCGAACGCGACCATCGGCTCGTCGAACACCCCAGCAATGGGCTCGGGGGCGGGGCCCGGGTCATCCCCGAGCCAGTCTCCCTCGTCGTTGGAGAAGTCCCCCGGGGCGATGGTGTCCCCGTGGGTGCGGCGCACCGGCTGGGGGGTCGGGAAGCCTGGTTCATCGTCGAAGCGAGGGATGGAGGCTGGCATCTCGCGTCGTTTCTGAGGGGGCGCGGGGGCGGCCACCTCGGTCGCGGGCGTGACGGAGGGTGCGTCGGGCGGAGGGGGCGGGGCTGCGATCGGGGGGGCGGATGGAGCGGGCGTGGGCGCAGGAGCGGGCGCGAGGGCCGCCTGCACCGGTGGCAACGCATCCACGACCACGGGCGGCTCGCTCAGGGGCATGGGGGCCACCCGATCTGCCGGCAGTGGTGTGGCCACTCGAGGCATCGGCGCCTCCATCGAGTCCTCGCCTCGACGGGGCAGCGGCCCTGGGCTCTCTCCGAGACCGTGGGCTGGCGGGAGGGGCTCGGCGGCAACCGGAGGTGGAGGTTCCTCAGGCGCGGGCTCGGGCCTCACCGGAGGCGGTTCGAGCTGCGGGGCCACAGGTGGAGGGGTCGGGGCCGGGGCTGGCGCTCCGAACCCTGCCACGGGAGCCAAGGGGTCCTCGCCGAACATGCCAGGGGCGCCGAGCAGATCGCCGCCTCCGAGCAGCCCGGGGCTCGCCAGCGGGTCATCGAAGGGACTCCCGACGGGAAGTGGGGTGGGCGGGCGCGTCGAGACGAAGCTCTGGGCGTCGAGCTCGCGGCCTGAGAGGCTGCCATGGGCTGCATCCGAGGTCGGCCACTCCCGATTGCGGCACCAGCGCTTGAGGGTCGGACCGGGGGTGTCCTCAGCCAGGTCCTCGAACGCGCCAGCGACCTCGGACGCGTCGGGGCGCTGCTGTGGGTCGCCAGCGAGGAGCCGAGCGACCATGGACTGCACCACCTGGGGCTGAGAACCCAGCGCCTGGAGGCGCTCGCCGAGGTGCTCCTCGTACTTCCGTGGCGAGAGCATGGTGCCGTAGATCTGCTTCATGGACTTGTCGCCGAAGAAGCGCTCGCCCGTGAGTCCCTCGAACACAATGCAGCCCAGGGCGTAGACGTCGGACGGCGGAAACACGTCGTCCTCGTGGAACCGTTCCGGCGCCATGTAGTGGCTGCTGCCCATCATGGCGTTGTTCGCTGTGTGGGCCTCTCGGGTCATGTTCGCTGCGCGCGCGATGCCAAAATCCAGAAGCTTCACCTCGCCATGGCGCCCGATGCGAATGTTGGCGGGCTTCACGTCGCGATGCACCAGGTGCATGGGGCTCGACTGGCCCGGAGCGGGTGCGTTGAAGGCGACGTTCAGGGCGCTGGCGACCTCCCCGACGACTGAGAACAGGACCCGCGGCGGCATAGGGGGGGACGCGTGGATGCAGGCATCGAGGTCCTGTCCGTCGACGTACTCGGTGACCAAGGCCACGCGGCGGTCCAAGATCACGAGATCGTGCACCCGGAGGATGGCGGGATGCCGCAAGGCGCCAAGCAGTCGCCCCTCGTCGCGGAGCCGCTTCACGGCTTCCGATCCGGGGTCGATGTCCGCCCTCAGGATCTTGACGGCGACTTCACTGGTGACGCCACCGCTGGACGCCATGGTGGCGCGGTAGACCTCGCCGAAGCCGCCACGACCAAGGCAGACGTGGATGCTGAAGCGACGGCCGGACGGCACCATGGCCGTGGAACCGTCCGTCTCCGAGTCACCGTGGTGCGACATCGCCACCGGACCTCCCGTCCCGTTTCCAGGGCCAGCGAGTCTACCGCACTGTGGGCGCCCGCCGACGGAGCAGCGTGAGCCCAGAATCCAGCGCGGTCCACCCGCTCCAAGGGCTCGCCGACGGGCCCGCTGCGCAGCCGCACGACGATGCCTCTTTGGGGGCTTCTCCAGAGCTGGCCCCGGTGTCTCCGGTCTCGATGGGCTGCGGCACTTCTGGAAGTCGGCAGTCCACCCTGGACTTGAACTGGGCGGTCGCCGGACCGGGGCTCGCACCCGCTCCATGGAACGCGAAGGCCCCCACCGCGGGCGCGGTGACTCGGTCCCTTCCGCACCAATCCTGCTCCAGGGCGGGCCCCTCGACTCCCTGCACCAAGGGCCCCGCGGCCGCCGGGTACAGATCTCGCGCCTCGAGGTCCACGAAGCAGTCCTCGTCGCAGGCCACGTCGGTGGGGCCGGGCGCGGCGCCCACCAAGGCGTTGTGGTCCTGCTCGCCGCTCTGCATGGTGAGGGCCCCCACCAGGGTGTTGCCCACGAACGGGCCGCCGTCGATGGACACCTCACCGAACAGGAGGTTGTTGCTCACCACCGCGGGACCCTCCACCGCGAGCGGGAAGCCCGCGTCGAGCGTGTTGGCGGTGACCGAGCCTCCTCCGACCGTCAGCTGAAGCAGCGCGCCCTCACCGGTGGGGCTCGGGTCGACGTCGATGGCCGTGTTGTCGACGACGTCGACGCTGGCCGCATGGACCAGGAAACGGGGGCTCCCACCCTCGATGAGGTTGTTGGAGATTTCGACGGTGCCGGGGACGCAGACACCGTCGCAGCCCGTGTCGAGGGCCACGCCGGTTGCGCCGACGTAGTGGCAGTCGCGAAGCCCGACGATGTCGATGTCCGCCACTTGGCGGACCGCCGTGCCGGGACCGCCGAACCGGGCATTGCGGACCCCCAGGTTGGCTCCCTCCCGCAGCTCCACCGCCACGACGCCGTCGGGCACCTCACCAAAGTCCAGGTCGAGCAAGAGACCGACATCGCCCGCCAAGGAGAGGATGTAGGGAGAGGCGCCATCGTGGAGCATTCGAGCGGGCTGGGTCGGGTCCAGGCTCTGCACGATGGTCACCTCGCCCGGGGGGTCGCTGACCTTGCTCACCACATCGCAAGGCCCCTGGTAGTCACCGGGCTCCAGCAGCACGTAGTCGCCCCCTGCCACCGACTCGATGAGGGCGCACCAGTCCTCGTCGGCGGTGGTGATGAACACCTCGGGCACGTGGCCTCGGGCAGTGGCGGCGAGAAGCAGCAGGAGCATGGTTCGGTTCTATCCGGGCCCGACGCTTCCCGGCGAGCGGACCCGTCCTGGCGCGCAGGCATGCGCGACCGGTTAGAGGTCGCGCCCGAGGTGTTCCATGAAGCTCTACCGCGCGAAGATCCCCCAGATCGCCCATGATGTCATCCAGCGCCTCTCCGACGAAGGCGACATCGTGGTGCTCCCTGAGCAGCGGGAAGAAGCCGAGCGCGACCTTGCCGCGATCATGGAAGAGTTCATTCGCCGCGACATGGAGCTTCGCGACCGCATCCGCGACCACATGGCCGCCCGCAACGTGCCGTACAGCGACTACGGACGCGTGCGCAAGCGGGTCGCCGACGAGATGAACCACCCCTCCGGCGACGACATCGAGCGCTTCCTGTGCCGCCAGTTCCTCGAGAACATGCTCATCACGCCGAACATCGACGAGGTCTACAGCGAAGACCAGGAGATGCACAAGAAGGTGATGGAGCTCCTTCGGGGCCACGACGTCGACGAGCGAGAGATCCGCGAGGAAGCCGAGTCCAAGGTCAAGAACGTGCGGGAAGGCACGGTCGACTACGAGATCGCCCTGCAGAAGGCGGTCAAGGAAGTGAAGAAGCGTCGGGGCCTCATCTGATCCCCCCGGGCCATTCCGCCCCACGCACGTCGCGGCGGTCTGCGCTCCCCTCCCTCGCCGCCCTGTCCCTGGCGGCCTTCGCTTGTGGCAGCACGCCGCCGAACCCGGAGGCGCCCCCTCCGGAGGTGCCCACCGCCGAGCTGCCCCCGGATGTGCAGCGAGCCCCGCCCGTGATCCCGGCAGATGCCGACGCGGTCCCGCTCATCGTTGCCTACGACGGGGTCGGTCACCTTCATCAGGGCTTCTTCAACACCGAGGAGCTCGTGCAGGCCGTCGCGAAGGGTCTCGGCGGGTGCGTGGGAGGCACGGCGGAGGTTGTGGTGAAGTGGAATCAAGAGACCCGCATCGGAAGCATCGTGCTGCACACCCTCGGCGACCAGCTCACCTGCCGCCCCACCCGCAACGGCGCGGGCTTCGACCTCACCCCAATGGTGCCCGTGGCCAAGACCCTCGCCGGCTACCGCGACGGCGTCGCCAACGGGTTCGACCTTCGCATCGGTAGCTTCCGGACCGGCATCCGGGTGATCAAGGGCTCCCAGGTGTGCGAAATCTGGACGGGCGGGCAGTTCCCGCCCGACGGCACCACGTTCTCGCCCTGCGTGCATCTGCAAGGCCACGAGGTGTGCACCGGACCCGACCGCCACGCGGGCCTCACCGAGCTCGTGCCCCAAGACGACGACGTCCGCAAGCAGCTGGCGCGCTGCTTCTAAGGGCCTGCCGGCAAACAAACGCTGCATTCGGACACGCGACACGCCCGATGGCTGCGTCGTCGGATTCTCGGGATCGCTCGCTATCCCCTCGATCCTCCTCCTTGCCCTCGAACGCGTGTCGCGCCCTCGATGCAACGCGTTGGCACACGGTCAAGCCCTAACCAGCGCCTACAGCGTCTCTGGGGAAGCCACGACGACCTCGAGGCTCGGGGACACGGCCTCGGTCATGGCGGACGTGTCGACCGGCCCGCCGTCGGCTCGGACCACCAGCAGGCGACGGTCGACCAGCAACGTCCCAGCAGCGAGGGGGGAGGCGGGCAGCAGCACGTCCTGCCCGACGAGCAGCAGCATGTCGTCGTCGGGGACGAGCGCAGCGCCTTGCTGCGGGGCAGCGCCCCACCCGAACGCCACGTGTCCGGGCGGCGACGACCAACTTCCGAAGAGCCCCGAGTGATCCGTGGCCACCGCCTCGTCTCGGAGTGCACCCGCGCCGAGGCCCAGCGAGGAAAGGCCGACCACCGCGCCATCCGTGACCACCTCGGTGGTCACCCATCCATAGATCTCCGGCCGATCGCTGAACGTCACCCAGCGAATGTGTTGTTCGACGGAGGCATCATCGGGGTCGACGGGCTGGTACGGCGTGACGACGTCGAGGGCGGCGACCACCCCGCTGGCGTGGATCACCTCGGAGTTGGCCAGGCCGTAGGGAAGCGCACCCGTGAGCCCCAGAGGTCCGACACTGCCGCTCGGCGGAGCCGAACCCACGCGACCGTCGAGCACCGTGCCGTTCGCGGCGAGGGCGTCGACGGACACCTCCAGGAGTCCACCATCGACGAGGTCGAACGAAGCGGTGACCCGCCCGCTCGCGAGGCCCCCCGGGCTGGCGTTCGCGCTGCCCTGCTCACTGCCGATGGGCCCGAGGGCGTAGAGCGCCAGCGGGAGCGGCGTGTCGGCCGGGAGGGCTCGGTCCAGCACTGCGTGCAGTCCGCCCACTCCATCGTCCAGGGGGAGCAGTTCTGCCCCTTCGAAGACCCCACCGAGTCCGTCGGTGAACGAGGCGTCCAGGCGCACGGCTCCACCGCCGTCGCAGTCCTGCACGACCAGCGCGAGGGACCGGGCATCGAACCCGAGGCCCGTCGCCTCCCCGACGTCGAGGGTGACGCTCAGGACCGCGGCGTCCCGGCCGACGGGGGTGCTGACCTCCAGGGGGATGCGGACCGGCCAGTTGGTGTCCCACCACGCGGTGGCGTCCGGCAAGTTGCCATCGCAGTTCCGGTCGACGGGCTCGCAGCCCTCGAAGGCGCCCGGGTAGGTCTCTGCATCGTCGTCGTTGCAGTCTCCGTCGACGGCAGCGACGTTCCCCGTAGGGGCGACGCACGCCGTGACGGTCTCGGAGCCTTCGCCGAATCCGTCCAGATCGACGTCGGCGAACCACAACCGTGGATCGGTGGGCCCTTCGGGGTCCTGGTCGTCCGCCCAGCCGTCGCAGTCGTCGTCCACGCCATCGTTGCAGCGCTCCTCAGCCCCGGGAAAGACCAGCGGGTCGCCATCGTCGCAGTCGGTGGGCTCTGCGGTGGCGTCGACGCCCACACAGCCCCAGCCCTGGGTGGCCCCGCCGTGACCGTCGCCGTCGAGATCGAGGTAGGCCCGGGTGTCTGGGGCATCGTCGACCACCCCATCGCAGTTGCTGTCGACCCCGTCGCAGGTGTCGGGAGCTCCCGGATGCACCGTGTCGTCTTCGTCGTCGCAGTCCTCTCCGCGAGCCACGAGCCCATCGGGCGCTTCGCACGACCGAACCGCCGTGTCCGGGTGGCCGAAGCCATCGCCATCGCCGTCGGTGAACCACAAGGTCGAGGGGGTGGCGGACGGGCCGTCGACGGTGCCGTCGCAGTCGTCGTCGACGCCGTTGCAGCGCTCCTGAGCGCCCGGGTAGACGAAGGGGTCGGCGTCGTCGCAGTCGCGATCCGACGGGACACCGTCGCGGTCGGCGTCGACGGGTACGGGTTCCGGCGCGGGACAGGCGGCCAGCGTCCCGAGGGCGAGGCATGCGAGCCCCATGGGGCCAGGCGTACGGCGAAGGATGAGCATGCCGGGGCCTTATCCCGCCGCTTCCCAGTAGGCGGAGGCCGTGGCGGACACCATGCCGTCCAGCCCGAAACGCCTGGCGCGCGCCGGATGGACCGACGCCAAGTGCTTGCGGAAGCGGCCCCCTTCCGACAACACATGGTTCAACGCCGCAGCCAGGGCCGCGGGGTCCCGGACCGGAACCATCAGGCCATCCGCCCCCACGGCCTCGGGCAGCCCCCCTGCCCTGCTGGCGACCACTGGCACTCCCCGGGCCATGGCCTCGAGCACCACTTGACCCAGTCCCTCCTCCTTCGACGGGTGCACCAGCGCGCTGGCCTCGGTCAGGCGAAAGGGCACGTCGTCCACCGAGCCCAGGAGGCGGACCCGCTCCTCTAGGCCCAATCGTCGGATCCGCCGCTGCAGTCTCGGCCGGAGCGGACCCTCCCCTGCGATGTCCAGGGGGACGGGCACGTGCACCATGGCGCGAAGCAGGGTCGCGTGGTCTTTGTGGGGCACCAGCGCCCCCACGGCAAGCAAGCGAGGACGTGACGGGGCCGCGGCGACCGGCACGTCGTGGTCCACTCCATCGTGCACCACTCGGACCCGCTCGACGCCGCGCGTCCGCAACAGCTCGGCCACCGCGCGGCTCACCGCAAGCACCCGAGCGGCACGGCGGAGGCGGCGCAGCGCCCACCGGGAGGGCACGAAGTCCACCCGCCGATGCACGACCTGAGGCCACGGACCCTCCACCAATGCCAGGGCGTGGGCGGTGTGCACCCCGATGGCGTGAGGGGCGAGGCTGTGGAGGCGGTCACGAAGATCTCGACGCCCCATTCGCCGACCCCACAGCGGCAGCCGGTGGAGCTCCACCCCTGGAGGCAGGCGCTCCTCCCAGGGGGAGCGAAGGGGCACCACGAGGTGGTGTTCGAAGGCGTCGCGCGTGGCGTGAAGGAATGCCTCCAGCTGGACCTGGCCTCCGCGCCAGCCCCGCTCGGTGTCGACATGGACCAGACGAGGTCTTCCGGGCACTCAGCCCTCTACGGGAAGGGCGCGGGCGCGCTCTGGGAGCAGCCACGGCACGCCATCGACCACGGAGAACACGACCTTGCACGGCATGCAGGCGAGGCCGTCGGGTCGGTCGGTGAGCTCCCCGTGGCACTGCGGGCACACCACATGGGGCCGGACCCGTGGATCGCAGCCGCTCGAGGCGTCGGCGGGCGGTGCGCCGGCCTTCAAGGCATCAGGCCGAGCACGGGCCACTGCTGAAGTGCAGACGGGCCGTCGATGGGGCCGAGTTCCTCGGTGACGCCGACGTCCACCGTCTGGTCATTGGGGAGGTGGGTGACACGGCCGATCTGCAGGTACGGGTAGCCTGCCGTCCCCTCGGAGATGGCCGAGGAAGGCGTGGGCACGCCCATCATCGACCACGTGCGGTCCAGCATGCGCCCTTCCCCGGTGTCGAAGGTCGCGTCGCCATCGAGCACCACGTCGTACTGGTTGCGGCCGCCGCCGGGCACCAGGATGCCTCGGCCAACCGTGACGATCTCCATCACCCGAGAGTCGACGTCTTGGGTGGTGTGGATGACTTGGGCAGTGCCGAAGTTGCCGGTGGCGACCGGAGCCCGCAGCAGCCAGCTGTCGGTTTGGACCCACTGTGGATGCAGCACGCCGTCGTGGTGTACCTCTGGCAGGGGGAGGTCCAGCCCCGCGAAGGCACGGGTGACCACGAGCCGGAGGTTCTCGTTCATTCGACCCACCCGTTGGTAGCGTCGGTCGAGCCCCTCGAGATCGATGTTCGCGAGGCGCCCATCGCTTCGCACGAGCAGCTGGACTTCGGCTCCGGAGAGCCGCTCGTCGAGCTCCTCGAGGATCGGCTGCAGCAAGCCCTGCTCCTGGGGAAGTCCGCTGGCGGTCAGCCCGACGTCCTCGATGGTGCAGAGCACCTCTGACCGCCGCTTCCCCACCACCTCGGGGCGACAGGTCGTCACCATGCGCACGCGGAACGCCGTCACCCGCGCTTGCTCGTTGAACTCGCGGAAGAACCACATGAGCAGCGGCAGCCGCACCTCGGTCTCGAGGTAGTAGCGATGCTCCGAAGACCAATCCCAGGCAGGGTCTGCGGTCTCGGCGGCGAGAGCGGGGGCCGACAAGAGGGACCCGAGCAGCGAGAGGACGGGCAGCATGGAACCTCCAGAACCGATGTTGTATCGGTATCGTGGTTCGAGCCCGACCGTTGTCAACGGCCGCAGACGCTCAGCCTGCCCAGCCGTAGAACGCGACGAGCGTCATGATCATCAGGGCCACGACCACCCCCACGATGGCGATGGCTGGCATGGGCCCTGCGGCGTCGTCGGGTTCGGAGAGCCGGGGTGCCGGGGCCGGCGTGGCGGCGGTGTCGGCAGCGGCGGCGGCCTTCTCGCGCTGGACGGCCGCCTCGAGGTTGGTGTCTTGGGCGCCCAGGGGCTCCTCGGCACCAGGTGCCGGACCCGGTGTGGCCCGGGCCGCGTCGAGCTCTGTGGGAGCCTCGGCATCGACTTCGGCGTCGTGGGAATCCTGCCGACGCTGCGTCTCGGCTTGCTTCTGCGCCCGGTCTTCGTCGACCTCGGTGGCGAGGTCTGCCTGCAGATCATCGAGGTCTAGCTGCACGCCGTGGGAGTCGAGGACCGCGCGAACAGCCAGCGCGAAGTCGCGGCAGCCGGCGAAGCGGTCGTCCGGATCGATGGCCACGGCCCGCTGAAACACGGCGACGATGTCGTCGGGTTGGTCGACGAGGTTCACCATGGGGACGGGCCGCAGGGTGCGCTCGTAGGCCTCGCGGACCGTCTGCGCGCTGCTGACGTGGCGTCCGGTGAGCAAGAAGTGGAGAATGAGCCCCAGGCTGTAGATGTCGCTGCGCACCTCGAGCTGGTCGACGCCGAGTAGATGCTCCGGGGAGGCATAGCGGGGCGTCGCCACCACCGCGGGGCGGCCGTCGAGCATCACAGGGTTCGCGATCAGCGCCACCGTGCCGAAGTCCGTGACCTTCGGTACCCAGCTCGTGGGGTTGCGGAAGTCCCCCTCGATCATCACGTTCTCGGGCTTCAGGTCGCCGTGCACGATGCCCTTGCCGTGGAGGTAGTCGATTCCCTGCACGATGCCGAGAAAGACCTGAAGGGCCTGCACGACCGACAGGCCCTCGCGGAACTCGCGGGCAATGATCTTCTCGAGCGTTTGCCCGCCCGGCACCAGATCGAGCACCAGCGCGATGCGACCCGCGTCCTCCACGAGTTCTCTCGCGGACAGCACGTGGGGGTGCTTCAGCTGCGTTCCGACGAGGCCTTCCTCGTTGAAGCGCTGCCGCCAGCCTTCGTCGGTGTGGAGTGCGGCGTGCAGAACCTTGAGGGCAACGGTGCTTCCGTAGACCTCATGGCGTGCTGCATACACCTGACCCATACCGCCGCCGGCGATGATTCCCTGGACCGTGTAGGAACCGAAGGTCGTGCCTTCGTCTAGGCGCTCGGACATGGGCGGGACCATACCACCAGAGTTCCGCCACGGGGAGCCCCGACGACGCACTCCTACCGCTGGAGCCGGACCACCACGCTCATGCCGCCCTCGGCGCTGTCCTCGATGCGGATCGTGCCTCCGTGCCCTTCGATGATGGCGTGGGCATCCACCAAGCCGACCGCGCTGACGGGGATCCGATTGCGGCGCAAGGCCACCACCCCATGGCGAAGGAACAAGAGGTGCCGCATGGCCACCGGAATGACGGCCGGCTGAGGGTGGTCGATCCGAACCTCCACGTGGGAGGAAGAGTCCATGACCTGGACCAACAGCGGTCGTCGTCCATCGACCATGCGTCGGCCGTTGACCAACAGATCGGTGAAGGCTCGTCGCAGCGCCGTCTGGTCTCCACCCACTTGGAGCTCTCGCGGCGTCTCGAAGGTGACGTGGCGGCGCAGGGCCGGGCGGTCCACGACCGAGCGCAGGAGCTGCACCAGATCCAGCGGGAACCAGGTGTACTCATCGTCCTTCTCGTAGCGGGCCTCCGACACCGAGCCAACCACGGCGCTGGCGAGGTCCGCGGCCTCGAGGATGTCGGTGATGTCGCGGCGGTGCGCTTCGTCCACATCGTCCCGGAGCATCTCCGCGAGGATGCGAATCGCCGTGAGGGGATTGTTGATGTCGTGGGCGACGAGGCGCAGGGTGGCCTCCTCAAGATCTACCTCGGTGGTCTCGTCCACGAACACATCCGCACCCATGCTGGCACCTCCGTCCCCCACCATCGGTCAGCGGCGCTTCACCTTTCGTTACGGATGGGTTCCACCGGCTGAGCCCCAGAGCCAGGGGACAACACCGCCCCTGCGCGGCGCTCCCACATCCGCATTTGGCGAGGCGGCAGGAGCGGCCGGTCGCCGGGATGTCCGCCGACGGTGCCGAGGCCAGCGACCGGACGCCCTTCGTAGCTGTCCCAGCCGTAGTCGAGGAAGGCACCGAACAGCCCAAACAGCCCGAGCCACAGAAGGCGTTTGGTGAAACCCCTGGCCCAAGCGGCCGAACCGCCCGACGGTGCGGCGGCCCAGGCCACGAACCAACGATCCAAGAGCCACCAGCCGGGCACACACATCAGGCACGCGCGGGGCAACCACCCGATGATCGCCAGCAGGACCCCGGCACCGATGGCGATGTGGATGCACGCTCTGGCGGAGCGAAGCACCACCGCCGGGCCATGGGTCGCGACCAGCGTGCGGTAGCCGCGGGCTCGGTCCTCTTCGGACTGGAAGGCCTGGGCGGCGAAGTACATCCCCAGGACCACCACCCCGAGCAGCAGCCACACGGCCACGGAGCGAGGAGTGGCCGGTACGTCCACGACCAGGAAGCCCGCCAGCGGGCTCAGCAGCCCGTAGCCAACCAAGTTGACGAAAGGCCCCCCGATGGGGTGCCCCTTCCAGAGCGTGGCGGGGTGGCTGTACAGCACCGACAGAGCCACACAGCCGGTGGCGGCGAGCCCCGGGGCCCAGCCTGCGACGGACGCCAGGATCACCGTGAGGACCAGGGCAACATAGGCGGCGATGCCCGTGATCGGCGGAGGCGTGACGGCCCGACCGAACAACACCTCTCCCTCGTCTCGGTCCACCGCGGCGTTGAGCCAGAGCGTGCCGGCATGCAGGAAGGCCCAGGCGGCGAGAACCCACCAGAGCTCTGCCAAGCCCCGTGACTCCAAGGCACGGTCCCAGTGGGCCCAGCCGTAGCCGGCCCCCACCAGCATCAAGACGTGGGGAAGCATGCCCGGCCGCGCCAGATGCCAAAGGGCCCAGACGGGGTGCGAGGAACTCGGGAGCGCCGTGCTCATGGGCGCCTCCGAGAGGGGTCGAAGGGTTCCGCGGCGGTCCGGCTGGCGTTCAGTCTCTCCAGCTCTTCGTCGCTGAACGGATGCTCGGAGCGCTGCACCACGGCCCTGCAGAAGCCCTCGATGGACCGTCGCACGTCGTCGCCCCAGACGGTCTCCGTCCGACTGTCCCAGTAGGCGAACAATGCCTGGCGCCGCTCGGCCATCGTGGCCAGGACCTCTCCGCGATCGTCCTGACCGAGCCCGACCTCCAGAGGCTGCCCGTCGTCCCAGAGCTCCTCCATGGCATCCGGCAGACGTCCGACCTTGCGCCGGGTGTGGAGATCCGCGATGCGGTCGTTCCACTGCCGCACGTCGCCATGCATGGACTCGACGGTGCGGCCCTCGACCGCGCGCCACTTGGCCTTCGATATGGTCGTCCCTCCCGATCGAATGCACAGCCAGGGGTACAAGAAGCATCCGGCCCACGCCACGGGCGTGTTCGCTCGGGTCCACGGCATCGCGCGCCCCTCGACGCGCAAGGGCTGGCGGCGCACCACCGTCCACCCGTCGTCGTGGAGCACCACCTCCCCCTTCCACGCTTCGGTGTGCCGATACACCTCGCGGTCCCCCACTTTTTCGACTTGGTCGTAGCCGAGGTGATCGAGCTGCTCGACCACCCGTTCCCGAGCCTGACGGACCCGCTCCTCGGCGTAGACCGTGATCTCCTCGATCCCCTCGAAGGGGACGGGGTCGGCAGCAGAGGAGTCATCGTTGTCGGCGGGCTGCTCCGTTCCGTCGTCGTCGACCGGAGCGTCCTCGACCGCTGCGGGATCCGAGCCCCATGCAAGGGCAAGGCCGAGGGCGAGGGGCCCGACCGTCATGCCCAGCTCGTGCCGGCCACGGGCGGTGTCCCCAGCGCATCGAGGGCTTCGCGGGCGGGCTCTGGGGCATCGAAGACGCGCAGCTCCAAACGAGGGTGCTCGAGGAGCAACGTCGGAGAGGTGACCAAGACCAGCTGCACGAAGCCAGAGCCCTTGTCCCTGCACAGCACCCAGCGCCAGCCGGGCTCGTGGGGTCCCGGCGCGCGTCCATGGAGGTCGCGGGTCCACGTCACCTGGAAACGGAGCGCGCCCTCGGTGTCGATGAGGAAGACACCGGGGGGGCCCTGGTGGGCGAGGGCCTCGTCGAAGGGCGTGCAGAACTCCATGGATTCGCACGTAACCGGGCTCGCGGGCCCCAGGCGAAGGCTGTGCGACGCCGCCCTTGAACCGCCCTCCTCCCAGCGATAGCGGTGCGACCATCCCCTGGGGGTCCATCATGAGCACGATCTACGAAGTCCGCGGCCGGTCCATCCTCGACTCGCGAGGCAACCCCACGGTGGAAGTCGAGGTGCGCACCGAAGAAGGGTTCGTGGCCCGCGCCGCCGTTCCGTCGGGGGCCAGCACCGGCGAACACGAGGCCGTCGAACTCCGCGACGGCGATGCCAGCCGCTGGCTCGGAAAAGGCGTAGACCGCGCTGTGGCCAATGTCAACGGTCCCATTGGCGACCAGCTCGTCGGCCTCGACTGTCGGGAGCAGGGCCTCATCGACGCCATGCTCCTCGAGCTCGACGGCACCCCCAACAAGGCAAACCTCGGCGCGAACGCCATCCTCGGCGCGTCGCTGGCCGTGGCGAAAGCGGGCGCCATCGCGAGCGAGCTGCCGCTGTACCGGTATGTGGGCGGGGCCCGCGCGCACGTGCTCCCCGTGCCTCTGATGAACATCCTCAACGGCGGCGCCCACGCAGACAACAACGTGGATGTTCAGGAGTTCATGGTGCTTCCCGTAGGCGCCAGCAGCTTCGCCGAGGGCTTGCGCTGGGGCACCGAGATCTACCACCACCTCAAGAAGGTCTTGAAGGCCGAAGGGCTGGCCACCGGCGTGGGGGACGAGGGAGGCTTCGCGCCGAACCTGGCGTCCAACCGCGCCGCCCTCGATCTCATCCTCAAAGCCATCGAGGGAGCCGGCTACTCCCCCGGAGACGATGTCGTGCTCGCCCTCGATGTGGCGGCCTCCGAGTTCTACCGGGATGGCCGGTACCACCTCGAGGGGGAAGGGGCGGAGTGGTCCGCCGAGGAGCTCATCGCCTGGTACGCGGACCTCTGCGACAGCTACCCGTTGCTCTCCATCGAAGACGGCCTGCACGAAGACGACTGGGCGGGCTGGGCGCAGCTCAACGCCGCGCTGGGCCAGAAGGTCCAGCTGGTCGGCGACGACCTGTTCGTCACCAACGTCGAGCGCCTCGGTCGAGGGATCGACGAGGAGGTGGCCAACAGCATCCTCGTCAAGGTGAACCAGATCGGAACCCTCACCGAGACCCTCGACGCGGTCGAGATGGCCCACCGGGCCGGCTTCACCTCCGTCATGTCTCACCGCTCCGGGGAGACGGAAGACACCACCATCGCCGACCTCGCGGTGGCCTGCGGCTGTGGGCAGATCAAGACGGGTGCACCGTGCCGGAGCGACCGTGTCGCCAAGTACAACCAGCTCCTCCGCATCGAGGAGCAGCTGGGTGAGGCCGGGGTGTACGCGGGCAAGCGCATCCTGCGTTGAGCCTCCAGACATAGACTGCGAGTCATGCTTCCCTGGTTCCGAACGACCGCATGGCTCCTGGCGGGGGCCCGCACCGTGACGCTGACGGCCCCCGCGGAGCTCCCCCTCCTCCACCGGGACGCGGATCCGCGTCCTGCCGTGCATGCCACCGTGGAGGAGCGTGGGGTTGCCGTCGTGGTCGACCCGTTCGGGCCGAGTCGGGTCGGCCGCATCGCAGCCATCCGACTCGGGCTCGCCGACGGTCGCTCCATGGTCACCTTCGACGCGACCCTGGGCCCTCTCGTCCTCGAGGATGTGCGCGCGGAGGTCGTGGACGGGGACGAGGTTGTGATCGGGCTCGCTGCCCTCCCCCAGCTCGCCGTGCACCTCGACCCGGCGGCGGGCGTGTTGAGGCTGTGGCGTGCGAGCGACGTCGACCGGCTGGGCCCCCTGCACACCGCGCTTCCCCAAGTCGACGAACGCCGCACTTGGCCCGACGGCATCCTCACCGGAGCGACGCTGGATGCGGCGGAATCGACCAGTCAGGCGCCCGTCCCTGGAGCCTGGCGGGGCGGTCGCTACCGCGGCGCGGCGCCGGGACTCGACCCACGGCACCCGGTCCATGTGGTGCCGAGCGATGCCTCCCGACTCGGAGGCGATGCCCTCACGACCCTCGACCTTCGCTGCGGCCCGGGGGCTGCCACGTGTCGGTTGGATCCGGCGCTCACCCACTGGACCTCCAACCCCCTCATCGTGACCGAACGGCGCCTCGAGGCGCTGGCGGGCTTCCAAGAGCGGGCCACCGACTGGGACGTACCCAAACGACCGCCAGACGACGTGAGCGTGCCGACCGGTCAGTCGGGCAGCAGCTGGCGGATGCGCCGATGGCTGGAGCTGTCGGACGCCGCCTGGGGCGCTGGAGATACCGACGCGGCACAGTGGGCTGCGGATGTTGCGACGCGGCACGGCGGAGATCACTGCGAGGGCTGGATGATCCGGGGGGAACGGTGGCTTCGAGGGGGCGCCGGCACCACCGACGCAGGCACGAGCGGCCCCACGGTCGCCATCCCGTTCTTGGCCCGGGCCACCGAGCACCTCCAACTCCACGAGGCCGGAACCCCTGGCTACACCGTGCCGCAGTCGGAGGCATGCCGTGGAGCCGCGGTCCTCCTCGACGAGGCCCGGCTGGCCGATGGCTCTCCGGCGGAGGCCTTGACGACCCCCCTGGTGCGAGCGGTCGCGCTCCTCGAGGCCGACGCGCCCCGTCGAGCGGACGCCGCCCTACGGGACCACCTGGCGCGGGGGGGGGCTGCGACATCGACCTTCCTTGCCGTTCACGCGCTCGTCCAGCTCGCGCTGCATCGCCCTGGTCCGGCCCGGGCGACCATCGAGCGTCTCGCCGAGGACCCGGACGGCGACTCGTTGTGGGTCGCCACCATCGCCCTTCACGTGCTGGCCGAGCTCGACGGTTCGGAGGCGGCTGTCGCCGCGCTTCGCACGGCCGGTTCGGGTCCGGCTTGGCAGGCCGTGGCCGACCGGGCCGCCGGGGCTCCCCGCCCAGATGGCGCGCTGCGCCTGGACCTCGAGGTCCCCGACGGCGGCACACCTCCTCTGGCCACGCAGGTCGCCCTTCGGCTGGCGAGGTCTCCCGGGGACGCCACCGGCTGGGCCCTGGCCGAGTGGTTGGGGGTGGACCCGCCGCAGGCCGCGCCGTCGCTGGACGCCGCGATCGTGGCCGGATGGCTGGATGCCCCCGATGCCGATGTGCGGCTGGCAGCCTGGCCTGTGGCGGCCCACGTTCTCGCGATGGTGTCGGTCCCCGCCGCCGATCCCGAGGCCGGCATGGACCCGCCGCCCCCCGCCGAGGGGCTCGTTCCGTCACGGACGACGAACCCAGAGGACGGGGTTGTGTCCCCCGAGCCCAGTCTCCAGGAGCCCGACATGATTCCCATCATCGCCGTCGCCGCGGTCGCCGCCGCCGCCGACTTCGACCACACCCATGCCACGTTCGCACAGTTCCTGGACGGTACGGTCTCGCAGGCTGGCGTGGACTATGGCGCTCTCGCTGCCCGTCGCGACACCCTGAACGCCTACTTGAGCCAGGTGGCAGAGGCCGACGCGTCCAGCTTCGACAACAGCCAGACGATCGCGCTGTACGTCAACGCCTACAACGCCTACACCCTGCAGACGATGCTCGACGCCGGTCCGGGGGTCAGCATCCGTGACCTCGACGGCGGCAAGGTCTGGGACCACCGCACCTTCCCGGTCGCTGGGGCGGAACTGACCCTGAACCAGATGGAGCACGGCCACGCGCGAAAGCTGGCGGACGGCCGGATCCATGCGGTGGTGAACTGTGCGTCGAAGGGGTGTCCTCCCCTGCCCCCCACGCCGCTGACCGGCTCCGGCATGGATGCGCAGCTCAACACGGCAGCCAAGCGCTGGGCCGACACCAACGCCTATGTGCTGACGGGCGACACCGTCGCGCTGTCGAAGATCTTCGATTGGTACGGCGACGACTTCGCCAACGTGAAAGGCGAGCGGGACCTCCCTGGGGTGGAGGGAAAGGCCGAGCAGGCCATCTGGTTCCTCGTGGCCCACGTCGACGAACCCACGAAGGCCAAGCTGCTCTCGGGGGAGATCACCGCCACCTGGGCGGACTACGACTGGAGCCGGAACAGCAAGTAGGTCCGTCTACGCGCTGGGCGCACACCAGAACACGAACATGCCGCTGAAGGCTCGAGGATGGGCGGCCTCGACCTCGTCCCACCGGGCCAGGTCGCGCTGGTCGGTATCGTCCGGCCAGCGCGCGGCGTACCAGCGGGCCGGCTCGGGGCGGGCATGCTGAAAGCCGAGGACGCGCAGCCCTCGACGGTGGAGCATTCCCTGCAGCTGCACGGGCGTGAAGCGATGCTCCATCGGGTGGAACACCAGGTCCCGCAGGCCCGTGCTCGACGGGAAGTCTGGACTGAACACGACGAGCCGGGCCGGGTGGTCTTTCGGGAGGGCCAAGAGGCGCCGGCGCGCCTCCACCAGGCCCGCGGCGGTCGGCTGGAGTCCCCACTCACGGAGCCGTGCGCGGGCGGCCACGACGTCCTGCCGGCCCCGCTCGCTGTACAGGCCGAGGCGAAGGGCACCGGTGGGCGCGAGGTGCGACACCAGCACCCGCGCGCCGGCCTCGGGGTCGGCGAGGTGGTGCAGCACCCCCACCGACTCGATGACGTCGAAGCGCTGGGGGAGGTCCAGCTCCAGAAGGTCTGCTTGGGCGAAGCGGACCCGGTCGAGTCCGTGACGCTGAGCCACCGCGGCGCCGCGGGCGAGGGAGCGCCGGGACAGGTCGATGGCGAGCACCTCGACGTCGGCGTAGCGGGCCACCGTCTGGAGGGGATGTTGCCCGGTGCCCGCGCCGGCCACCAGCAGCGACAACGGCCGGCCTTCGGGCGGCGCGAGTCCGAGCCCCTGGAGCCGTGCAGCGAGGGAGGTGGGCTCGGGGCGATGCACGCCGACGCGCCTCGGGTAGGGATGCTCCTCGTACATTGCGGCGACGTCCCGACTCGTCGGGTCCGCGATGGCCGTGAGGGTTGGGATGCCGGCCAGGAGCGCGACCTCCTCCTCGGGCTCGTGGAACGCCACCCGGTGCAGGGTCGGAAGCGCGGCCGTGACCGCCTGCGGTGGCCGACAGACCGCTAGCAGCGCCTCGCGGAGGGGGCCCGTCGGGAGGCCTTCGATGGACTGGACCCACGTCGGCAGCGGCGGGTCTGCGTGTTCCGTCAGCCATGCCTGCACCGCCAGCGCTTCGGCGAGGGCGACGTCCCCGGTCTGGAGGGCTCTCGCCAGCCAGGCGTGGAGCCTTGAGCGGTCGTCGGGGTGCTGGACGACCGTGTGCACGAGCCACGGCACCAGCAACGGCGAGTCCAACACGCCGGCGTCGTCGAGGACGCGAAGCCGCTCCGACACGGCCCGCTCCACCCGCTGGGCGTCGACCCGTGGATCGGCGAGGAGTTTGGCCAGGAGACCCTCGTCGTCACATGTGGCCCCCTGCACCACTGCGTCCGCAAGGAGGGCCCCAACGGGCTGACCCGCCCGGTACGCGGCCGACAGAGGCACAACGGCGTCGTCGGGGCGCCCACGTTGCAGCGCCAGCTGGCCCAGGGCACGCCCCAAGGCTGGATCGGCGGCGGCAGCAAACACCTGGGACCAAGCCCGCCATGCGCCTTCGGCGTCGCCCCGCTGCAGGCACACCAGCCCCAGGAGTCGACGGGCCCCCTCATCGTCGACCCCCTCGAGCCGCGCCGCTGCCTCATCGAGACGGCCTGCTCCGGCGAGGAGGCGCGCGAGGTTGAGGCGGGCCGCCAGCAGGTCGGAGCGAAGTTCCAAGGCTCGCTCGAAGCTCGTTTCTGCGTCGTCGGCGCGGGCGAGGGCGAGAAGGACCAGGCCTCGGTTGGCCCAAGCCCCCGCATGGCGGGCGTCCTGAGCAAGGGCCGCATCCAGCTCCGACAAGGCCTCCTGGGCCCGACCGAGGCGGTGGAGCAAAACCCCCAGCAACTGGTGGGCTTCGGTCTGCTCTTTCGTGGTTCCGTGCTGGAGGACCGAGCGGTAGCCGGCCTCTGCCGCGTCGAGCTGCCCCGATCGATGGGCAGCCACGGCTGCGTCCAAGGCGCCGCTCACGGTGCGGTCCACACCTCACCGTCGGACGTGACGTGGTCCGGAAGGACCACCACCATGTCGTCGGTGAAGAAGTAGCCTCCGGCCTTGCCCAGCTGAATCTCGGCGCTGTAGGGAACGCGCTCGGGGGTGGCGCGCACCACGCGCCCCGTCAGCGCCATCTGCTCGTACGCCACCAGCCGCTCCGGGGCGCGCTCGGTGAGCACCAGGACACGGACCTCTCGCTCCTCGGTCTGGCCGGGGGCCATGATGGGGAACAAGTAGAGGTATTCGTCCTCGCCGAACAACCCTCCGCCGTAGGTCTGCTTGATCACCGCCTCGTAGTGGGCTTGCCCCGACGTGGACACGCACCCCTCCAACTCGGGGTCGAGGGCGTCGAGGGGGACCCCGACGTGGTCTGCGCACCGGCCCTCTCCTCCGCCCACGATGAGGGTCGCGCCGATCCCGGCGGCGACGATGGCCACGAAGGGGATGGCGAAGGGGAGAACTCGCTTCACGGACCGCTCCAGCAGTCGTCGGGGTTAACCTGTCGGTCGGGCCCCGACCTGCGTGGGCTGATGGGAGAGAAGGCATGGTGAACCCCACGTCCCCTCTGCACTGGTTCGACCAGTTCGGGGTGGACCGCGACCTCATCCGTAGGGTGCTCGCCGAGGCGACCACCCATGGAGCCGACGACGCGGATCTGTACTTCGAGCACACCGAAGCCACCTCCGTGGGGCTCTCGGACGGCGCGGTCAACCGAGCACACACTGCGGTGGATCTCGGCGTCGGCGTCCGGGTCGTGCTCGGCGATCAGGTCGGGTATGCCTTCACCGAAGACCTCTCCCCCGCATCGATGATCAAGGCCGCTCGCACAGCGGCCGCCATCGCCCGAGGCGGCGGCGCCACGGTGCCGCAGTTCATCGAGGCGGTCCGTGCCCTGCCCGAGTTCTACCCGGTGGACCGTCACTGGTCCGACGTCGACTTGGCGCAGCGCGTGCCCATGGTCCGCGACTGGGAAGCGAGGGCCTTCGCCCAGGACGCTCGGATCCGGAAGGTGAACGTCTCCCTCGGCGACGCCGACAAGCACATCCTCATCGCCCGGGCCGACGGCACCATCGTCGCCGACTATCGACCCATGACCCGCGCTTTCGTGAGCTGCACCGCGGTCGATGGGGAGACCCGAGAGGCCGGCTCGTACAACGTCGCGAGCCGCGGCGACCTCTCCTACTACACCCCCGACCGGCAGCGGCGCCTGGTCTCGGTGAGCGTCGACCGGGCCGTGCGTGCCCTCTCGGCGGGCTCCCCCCCTGCCGGCGAGATGCCGGTGGTGCTCGCTGCGGGGAGCAGCGGCATCCTCCTCCATGAGGCCATCGGCCATGGCATGGAGGCCGACTTCAACCGCAAGGGCATCAGCATCTACGCCGACAAGCTGGGCAAGCGGATCGCCCCCGAGGGGGTCACCATCGTCGACGACGGCACCATCCCCAGCGCTCGGGGATCCATCAACGTCGACGACGAGGGCAGCGAGGTCGAGAAGACGGTGCTGGTGCGCGATGGCATCCTCGAGAGCTACTTGCAGGACCGCATCTCTGCGCGGCACTACGGCGTCGACTCGACCGGGTCCGGCCGGCGGGAGAGCTTTCGCCATCCGGTGCTTCCGCGCATGCGGGCCACCTACATGGAGGAGGGCAAGCACAGCCCCGAGGAGATCATCAGCACGGTCGACCACGGTCTGTACTGCGAGGTCTTTGCGAACGGCGCGGTGCAGATCGGAGCGGGGGACTTCTCCTTCTACGTGCGGCATGGCCGCCTCATCGAGAACGGCAAGCTCACCGAAGCGGTGAAAGACGTGAACCTCATCGGCTTTGGGCCGAAGGTGCTGGAGGCCATCCAGATGGTAGGCAACGACCTCGAGATCGACGAAGGCGGATGGACCTGCGGCAAGGCCGGTCAGGGCGTCCCCGTGAGCCAGGGCATGCCCACGGTCAAGGTCGGCAGCCTGTCGGTCGGCGGGGGGCGCTGATGGACACCCCAGAGCAGCTCCTGGAGCTCGCAGAGTCGGTGCTGAAGTCCGCCCAGAACGCTGGCGCCGACGAAGCCACGGTCGCCGTGTCCCGCGGCAGTCAGATCAGCATCGAGCGCCGCGGCGGCAAGGTGGAGCAGGCCACCGAGTCCACCACCCGGGGCCTGGTGCTCTCCGTGCTGTCGGAGGACCGATTCAGCTCCAACAGCACCAGCGACCTGCGTCCCGCAGCGCTGAAGGCATTCATCGACCGTAGCGTGGCCAGCACCCACTACCTGGAGCCCGACCCGGCCCGCCGCCAGCCAGACATCGCGCTGTGCGGGCGTGGGGTCGACGAGGCCACCCTCGACCAAGACGACCCGGCCTGGGCGGAGCGCACGGCCGAAGGCCGCGCTGAGCAGGCCGAGGCCATCGAGCGACTCCTCCTCGACCTGCCACGCACCGACCGCATCAGCTGCAGCAGCTACGTCTCCGACGGACGGGCCGAGTCGGTGCGGGTGATGTCCAACGGCTTCCGTGGCATCGAGGCGGGGGCGTGGTTCGCCGCCGGCGGCGACATGACCCTCGAGGAGGGAGACCGCCGACCTGAGTCGGGCGCTTGGTACGCCGTCCGCCATCTGGCAGACCTGCCCGACGTCGAGTCCATCGCTGCAGAGATCGAGGCCCGGGTCACCGAGCGCCTCGGCAGCAAGGCCGCCCCCTCGGGCACCTACCCGATGGTGCTCGCCAATCGCTCGGCGGGCCGTATCCTTGGCGTGCTGGGCGGGCCCATGGCTGGGGGCGCGCTGCACGAGCACCGCAGCTGCCTCGAAGGGAAGCTGGGCGAGCGCATCGGCAGCGACCTGTTCACCCTCATCGACGACCCCACCATCCCGCGCGGGCTCGGCAGCCAGCCGTGGGACGGCGACACGCTGCGCGCGAAGCCCCGCACCCTGGTCGAGAACGGCGTGCTCAAGCAGTACAACATCGGCGTGTACTACGGCAGGAAGCTCGGCATGGACCCCACGAGCGGCGGCCGCAGCAACTGGATCGTTCCCCCCGGGAACGTGCCGCTGGAGGAGCTGCTGAAGGGCATGCCGAAAGCCATCCTGGTCACCGGCTTCCTGGGCGGCAACAGCAACGGCTCCACGGGCGACTTCAGCTTCGGCATCCGGGGCACCATGTTGGAGAACGGAGAGCCCGCTGGCGCGCTGTCGGAGATGAACGTGACGGGCAACGTGACGGACATCTTCCAGCGGCTCGTGGCGGTCGGTGACGACCCCTGGACCTGGTCCAGCGTTAGGTCCCCCACGTTGATCTTCGACGACGTCCAGTTCAGCGGCACCTGAGCCCGCGGAGAAGCCCCCATGACCGTTCGCCTCCCCTCCCCTCGTTCGCTGCTCCTCGGCGCGTGCCTCGTTGCCGCGGGCTTCGGCCTCGCGTCCGCCATGCCCGAGGCCGAAGCGGCCAAGGACCCCACGGTGGTGTGTGCGCAGATCCGACAGTCGGCCACCCAGGTCGACGAGGCGTTCGTGGCCCAGTTCATGAGCGAGCAGATCGTCGCGGGCCGGGCCCGCTTCGAGACCGTGCGTGGCATCTCCACGGTTGTCTGCGCGTTCTAGCAACCAGGGTCGGGAGCAGCACTCCGATGAGCCGTCCCTGCCGCCCGAGCCTCTCCTAGCGATCAGCTCTTGAGCTTGTCGAGAGCGCGCTTCGACGATGCCCGGAGCAAGTCGAGGTGGAGCCGCGGGAATCCCTCGAGCAGAAACTTGGCCACCGCGGCCGTGTACTCCTTCTCCCACAGGATGCGGTCCATGGTGAACTGCATGCCGTCGCTCATCTGCATGGTCTCCCGGGGGTCCGGCGCATGCTCCCGACGCAGGAAGCGGCGGGCGAGCCGGCCACCGCTCCCCTTGGCCCCCTTGGCGTCGGCGACCTCTCGTCGCGACTTGGCCTCCGCCCCCACCTCGTCGAGGATGCGGTCGATGCGCTGCATCCGCTTCATCATGGCTTCGCCCTTGGCGTGCTCGGTCCAGATGACGCTCGCATTCCCCAGGCGGCCCCAACACACGCCGTCTTGATCGTGCTCGACCTGCACCCGCTCTCGACCCAGGCGATCCACGAGCGCTGGCCCTACGGCCACGATGCCGACGTCCTGGCCCAGTTCTTTGCGCCGGGCCTCGAGCTCTTCCATGGTCCAGGTGGTCACTTCGTGCTCGTCCGCGAGCACGTTCTCCACGCGAGAGCCTAGCCGCAGCAGGTCTTTTCCAGCCACAACGACGTAGCGCACACTCATTCCTGGTCTCCTGGCGGGGGGGGCTCGACCTGCAAGCGGTCGATCAGGGCATCGTGCAGTGGCGTGGGGACGCCGAGACGACGTGCCTCGGAGCGGAGCCATCCGTTGCGGTACGACCACTCCTTCACGGACGCCGGCCAGCTCGGGATGGTCTGGCTGTACGCCACCAGACGCTGGGTCACGTAGTCGGGATCGGCGTCGACCCCCATCGCGGCTCGCCCGAGCAGGCAGAGCTCTGCGACGAGCGCACCCAACGCATCGCGATGTTCCGAGACCAGCTCGCCGACCGTGCAGCTGTGGGCCTGGCACAGCAGACCGTGGGTGGCCAGCCACAGGAGCTTCTCGAGCTCGTAGTAGCTGAAGCGCCCCCAGTCCATCGCGTGGGCCTCGAGGCCGAGGGACGACATGAAGCGGGCCATCGTGAGTCCGTGGGGGCCGCAGAAGGGGCTGACGAGGCCAGGAACGACCTCGGCCTCCCTCGATGCCACGGCGAAGTAGAGCAGCCCGCGGGTGGCGGCCGCGAGGGAGTGTTCGCGCAGCAGATCTCGGATGGCGCCGTTCTGGACGAACACCAGGTCTTCGCGGCGGTAGGTGGGCACGCGCGCGACCACGGCAGCAAGATCGTCGTTGCGCACCGCGACGAGGATCGGGTCTCCCTGGGCACCCCGAAGGTGCTCGTCTCCCCCATGGCGATCCACCAGGGAAACAGGCTCGGCGCCCCGTGCTTCGCTCCGCCGCTTCAGGGCGAGTCCCACCCGCCCGGCTCCGATGACGACCAACTGGCCTCCCTTGCGCGCTACCCTACCGCCATGCCGCTGCCCCACGCCACCGTCGCCGCTCTCGCCCCACTCCAGGTTCGCCTCGACGAGCCGCTGCACAAGAAGACCTGGTGGCGCGTCGGCGGCAGCGCCGACGGCTACGTCGAGGTGCGCGACGCCGCCGAGCTGCAGCAAGTGGTGCGCGCCTGCCACACCACCGCATGCCCCCTCACCGTGGTCGGGAATGCCTCCAACTGCCTCATCTCCGACGATGGTGTTCGGGGCCTCGTGGTCCGCTTGGGGGGCGAGCTGGCCCAGGTGCGCGGAGTGCCCGGGCATCCCGATCTGCTGGAGCTGGGCGGCGGCCTGAAGCTGGTCGGCTTTGTCCGCAAGGCCCCCCAGCGGGGACACACCGGGCTGGAGATGCTGGCCGGGATCCCCGGAACCATGGGTGGGGCCGTCAAGATGAACGCCGGGACCCGGCTGGGCGCCCTGTCGGACGTGCTCCACAGCGTAGGCCTCGTGCACCCCGACGGAAGTGTCCAGGTGGCCAAGCGCTCCGACTTGAACATGCGCTACCGCGACGGTGCCCTACCGCCCGGTGCGGTGGTGGCTTGGGCCCGCGTGTACATCGGCGGCATCACGCAGGAAGAGTCGGAGCGCCGCATCGACGAGCACCTCGCCTACCGGTCGGAGACCCAGCCCGTCGACGTGCCCACGTGTGGCAGCACCTTTCGGAACCCGCCCGGAGACGCCGCGGGTCGTCTGATCGACTCCTGCGACCTGAAGGGGCACAGCCTCGGCGGAGCGCGGGTCAGCCCGAAGCACGCGAACTTCATCGAGAACACCGGCACCGCCACCGCCGACGACATCCGGAGGCTCATCGGGTTCGTGCAGCAGCAGGTGTGGGTGAAGCATCGCGTCTTGCTGGAGCCCGAGGTCCAGTTCCTGGGGGACTGGGACGATTGGGACATGGAAGAGACGCTCTAGCGTCGATGCATGCGATCGCGGATCGGGGATCCGCGATCCCCTCGTCTCGGATCGCGGATCTCGGATCCGAGTCTAGTAGGCCCTCGCGAAGATGGCCCAGGCATGGGCCGGCTTGCCCGTCAGTGGACAGGTCAGGCCCTCCACGGAGTCCTGGTCGAGGGGGTAGCAGCGCAGGGTGGCCCGCGTGTCTTCCTTGACCTTGTCCTCATCGGCGTCGTCGCCGCCCCAGGGGATTCGGTAGAAGCCGGGCTGGCTCTCGAGCTTCTCCACGAAGTCCTCGCGGCTGTCCACCGAGTAGGTGTGCGCGGCAAGACGCTCCTGGGCTGCGGCGAGCAGGTCCGCCTGCATGCCGTCGAGCACCTCCCCCACCTGCTCGACCGCGCCGTCGAACGCCAGGCCGAACTTGGCACCCCCGGTGCGCTTCTTGGCGAACGCCTGCCCCTTGGCCACATCCCGAGGCCCGACCTCTAGCCGCAGGCACACGCCCTTGCGCTCCCACTCGAAGTACTTCGCGCCGGGCCGGAGGTTGTCGCGGTCGTCGACTTTGACGCGGTAGTGGGGCTTGAGCTGGGCGTGGAGGGCATCGACGGCCTCCATCACCACCACCCGATCCTTCTCCTTGAACACCGGAATGATGACGACCTGGACGGGCGCCACCTTCGGGGGAAGCACGAGGCCGTCGTCGTCGGAGTGGGTCATGACCAGGGCGCCGATCAGCCGGGTGGAGACCCCCCAGCTGGTGGCCCACACCAGCTCACGCTCCCCTTCCTTGTTCTGGAACGTCACGTCGAAGGCGCGGGCGAAGTTCTGCCCGAGGAAGTGGCTGGTGCCGGCCTGTAGCGCCCATCCGTTCTGCATCATCGCTTCGATGCACAGCGTGTCGTCCGCACCCGCGAAGCGCTCCCGGGCCGACTTGTGGCCCTTGATCACCGGCACGGCCAGGTGCTCTTCGCAGAAGTCGGCGTACACGTCGAGCATGCGCGCCGTCTCCTCCTCGGCCTCTTCCTTGGTGGCGTGGGCGGTGTGCCCCTCTTGCCACAGAAACTCGGAGGTTCGGAGGAAGGGTCGTGTCTTCATCTCCCAGCGCACCACGTTGGCCCACTGGTTGATGAGCACGGGAAGATCGCGCCAGGAGTCGATCCAGCGGCCGTACATGTGCCAGATGATCGTCTCGGACGTGGGACGTACGACGAGGGGCTCTTCCAACTTGGAGGCCGGATCGGGCTCGAGGCCGCTGCCATCAGGGGCGTTGCGGAGGCGATGGTGGGTGACCAGCGCGCACTCCTTCGCAAAGCCTTCGACGTGCTCGGCCTCCTTGGAGAGGAAGGACATCGGGATGAACAGCGGGAAGTACGCGTTGACGTGCCCCGTGTCCTTGAAGCGTTGGTCGAGGTCCCGCTGGATGGACTCCCACAGGGCGTACCCGTGGGGGCGCAGGACCTTGCAGCCGCGCACCGGGGCGTCATCGACGAGGTTGCCCTCCCGGATCACGTCCAAGTACCAGGTGGAGTAGTTGTCGTCGCGGGCGGTGATGCCCTGCTCGCTGGCCATCCGAGCCTCCGTAGTGGCTGCCCGGCTTAACCGGCGGCGGAAGGCGCGCCCCAACCCCGGGTCGCTTTGCTCAGGCCCGAACGTAGATGTGTCCGCCCTGGAGCTTGGCGTCGACGGTGGAGGCTTCCAACGACGGGTCCATCGTGCACGACCCGTTGGTCACGTCGAAGGTCCATCCATGCCAGGGGCAGGTGAGTTCACACCCCTCGAGCACGCCGTCGCCAAGCGGGCCCCCTGCGTGAGGACAGACGTTGTCGAGGGCGTAGACGTCGTCTCCGACCCGTGCCACGGCCAGGGCACGCTCCCCCACCATGGCCTCGATCACTTCGCCGTCGGACAGGTCGCTCGCCGGAAGCACCGCGACCCAACCCTCGAGGTCTTGGGGTTCCAAAGGAGCGGGGGGCGTGGCGGCGGTCTGGGCGGGTGCTTCGTCCGCGTCTCCGTCGTCCACCGAGCTGCACACCCCAAAGCGGCGTCGCAGGCCGGCCCTCAAGCCATCCTTGCGACCCAACACCACCCAGCGAAGAAGGCTCTTGATCCGTCGACCCCTCGCCATCGTACCTCCCCACGGAGCGCCCCATACCCGCCGACGGGCTGTCCTGCTATGTTCCTCACGCCTCTAGGAGGTTCGATGCGGCCCACCGTCGCCATGCTCACGGTCATCACCATATTCTCGGCCTGCGCCCCCCCCGACCCCATCTCCTTGGTGGACACCGGCGCCGACCCCACTGGGGCCGACGGGGAGCCATCGGTGCGCATCTTGTTCCCGGAGCTCGATCCGGACGACGGGCGTCTGCACCTCGAGCTCACACCGGACTGCGCCATCGAGCAGCTGTTCGTGTTCGACGTCGACAACTTCGACATCGTGGAGTCGGGTTCGGGGGACAACGCCGACACCGAGGGGCACCTCCACATCTCGCTCAGCGGCGACTACGAGACGGCCGAACTCGGCCCCACCGTGGTCTTCGAGCGCTCCAACATCTCCCCCGCGAGCCCCGTGGTGCCAGCGAGCTTCGGCGTCGCACGCGCCACCCTCCAGAACAACGACCACACGGATCTCGATCAATTCGAGGGGTGGGAGCACGAGCTGGAGTACGTCGTCGACGACCCCTCCGGGAACTGTCTTTGACGCCCGAGGAGGCCAACGCCTCCTCCTCCGGTCGCCGCTTCCACCTTCTGGAGATCGTGGGGGCTGGCGCCTTCGGCGAGGTCTACCTGGCCGAGCAGGACTCGGGCGCCGGGTTCCGCCGGAAGGTAGCGATCAAGCTCCTGCACGCGGACGTGGAGAAGATTCAGGAGGCGGGGTCCCGCATGCGGGACGAAGCGCGCATCCTGGCTCGACTGTCCCACCGCAACATCGTCACGGTGCTCGATCTCGTGCGGCTTGGGGAACGTTGGGCCGTCGTCATGGACTACGTGCCCGGCGCCGACATCGAGGAAGTGGTGCAAGCCTTGGAGGCCGAAGGGGAGCGCGTGCCCGTGCCCGCAGCCCTGGAGGCTGGCGCTGCGATGCTCCGTGCCCTCGACGCCGCGTACCACGCCACCGACGACCAAGGCCGCGAGCTGAAGGTCGTGCATCGGGACATCAAGCCGAGCAATGTGCGCCTCACCAACGACGGCGAGATCAAGGTCCTCGACTTCGGCGTGGCGAGGGTCGAGCTGGACGGCCGCGAGTCCGCTACCCGCGCGGAGGGCTGGATCGGGACCGAGCTGTACATGTCCCCCGAGCGCATCCTCTGCGAAGGCGACACCCCGGCCGGCGACGTCTACGCGGCCATGTCCACGCTCTACGAGATGCTCGCTGGCGAGACGTTGGGCCGGACCCCGGTGCTCGAGGATCGCCACACCCCGATGATCGCCGGCCGCCTGGAGGTGCTCGCGGAGCGCCTGAGGGATCTCAGCCCCGCGCTGCGGGACGAGCTCCTCGAGGCCCTGAGGGAGTCGTTGGCCACCGAGCCGGAGCAGCGGCCCGATGCGGCTGTGCTCGCGGACCGCCTCGACGTCCTCGCTCGCAAGCTTCCCGGGGAAAGCCTGACGGTGTTCGCCCGTCGGGTCGTGCCGGGGCTCTCCCACCAACTCGCAGCGAACCGGCAGCCCGCATCGGGCGTGCTCTCGGAGGTCACGGGAATCATCACCATGGGGCCGTCGGACGACGCGACGGTGTTGCCGATGGTTCCTCCGTCGGAGGCCCCTCGCAAGCGCCGCTGGCCCCTGCTGTTGGCCGTGGGGGTCGCGACCCTCGGGCTCACCGTGGGCGTCGGGCTCGTGGTCCTCGGGGGGGCCGCAGCTGCCCTCGGACAGCTCGGAAGCGACCTCGACGACACGTTCCGCGATGTGGAGAAGCAGGTGGCCGAGGTCGAGGCTCCAGTCCCCGCGCCCGCCCCCGCCCCTGACCCTGCTCCGGCCGCCCCCGCGCCGCCTGCCCCCATCCCGGCCCCGGCCGCAGCTCCGGAGCCGCCCTCGCCGGCCCCAGCCCCGGCCCCGACGCCGGCCCCCGCGCCTGCCCCGACAGAGGTGCCGGCGGATGCGCCGCGGGTCGGAAAGGCACAGGTGGCGATGGCGGACGCCTCGTCCCTCAAGGTGGCCTGCGGCGACGTGTCTCGCACGGGCACCGCCTCAGTTCGCATCACCGACTTCCCCGCGGGCACCTGCCTGGTGGAGGCCGTGTACCTCGGCCAGTCCTACCGCCACGAGGTCCTCATCGACCGCGCCCGCGGCTACACCTGCACCGTCGCAGAGGGGTCCCTGTCGTGCCGCTGATCCTCGCCCTTTCCTTCGCCCATGCCGCCGACGTCGTGTGGCTGTCGCCCCCCGACGACACCACCCGAGCGGCGGTGCTCGCCGCAGCCGGCGGTACCGAACTCGACGCCATCGAGCTTCGCGCCAGCGCCAGCGATGCGTCGGACGCCGACCAAGCAGCCTTCAAGGCGCTCGCGGCGGCCTTGGAGACCGTGCGTCCCTATGAGCAGCAACTCGACGGAGAGCTGCTGATCATGCGCGACCTCCAGCGCCCCATCGAGTCGGTGACCTTGCTTCGTGACGAAGGCGACCGAAGCGCGCTGTTCGCCGCGCTGGCCTACCAGGGCTTCGCCGTGGACCGCTTCTTCGGCGACGACCTCAGCTCGAGCGACGACGCGGCCATGTACCGGGTCGAGTACGCCGGCACCTTTGCACCGACCCCATGGCGCGATGCGGTCGCTCTGGAGCCCGAGCGCAACGTCAGCGCATACGACATCGCCGAGGCCCCGCAGCGCGTCCGCTACGGGGCGGTGCAGCAGCTGGTGGGCGAGCAGCTCCCGGCGTCGTTGATTCCGGGGACCCTTCCGAAGGGCTCGGCGCTGATGGTCGACGGACGCGCAGCCAGCGCCGACGCGACCGGATCCATCAAGGTGGCGCCAGGTCGTCACCTGGCTCATGTGCAGCACGGCGACCGGGTTTTGCAGCGCTGGGACCTCGCCCTGCAGCCGGGCGCTCAGGCCGACCTCGAGGTCGCGGTGTCCGATGGTGTGTGGAAGGCGTTCGTCGACCAGCTCGCCGACGGGGGCACCGCTCCTGACGCTCTCCTCCCGCTCTTCGAAGCCCGAGGCGACGTCTGGTTCGCCCGACCGGGTGCGAAGTCGCCCACGGTGTTCTTGGTGGATGCCTCTGGTTCGATTCGGTCAGAGACCGTCGAGATGACGCCCACGGGCGGCACCGACGACCGCACATCGAGCCGCCCCGGCATCCAGCTGGGCCTGGTGGGCGGATGGACCGGCAGCCACGACTTCTACTACCAGAACCCCACCGTCGAGCCGACCGCCGGCACGGTCAACGCCGCCACCGTGGGTGGCTCTGCAGGCGTCGAGGTTCCCCTGGGACCGGTCCAAGTGGCCGCGGGCATCGATGTGCTGGTGCCGCTGGGGGCCGATCATGCAGCCCAGACCGGCGGCGACTCCATGCGCCTGCGCCCCGTGCCCCACGTGGCTGTGGGCTTGCGGCCTGCCTCCGTGGCGGTCGGCTACGCCTTCCCGTACCATCCGGCGGTGGGCCTGCGTGGCAGCGTGCCGCTGGTCGGGCCCCTGGAGTTGCGCTGGCTGGGCTGGTATGGCCTGCCCACCACGGCGAGTCGAGAAGGCTCGGCGGACTACTCGTACCGGCCCCTCGGCATGGCCGCGGGCGGCGTGGGCGTCCGGCTGTAGGTCAAGCGCCCGAACTCCGGCGCACTTGGATAGGATGCGGGTATGGAAGTCCACGCCTCCCGACGCCAGCGCCTCCTCGAGCACGTAGGGCGCCCCGTGCTGCTGCTCGGCAACACGGAGCTGACCCGAAACCTGCCGATGAACAAGCTGCCGTTCCGCCAGGACAGCACGTTCCTGTACTACACAGGCTGCTCGCGTCCCGAGGCGGCCGCACTGCTCACGGACGATGGCTTCGAGCTCTTCCTGCCCGAACTCGGCCCCAACGATGCTCTCTGGCACGGCCCCACGCCCTCCAACGAGGTGATCGCGGCGCGCCTCGGCGCCCAGCGGGTCCACGGGCTCGGGGCCCTCGAGGAGCGCGTGAGAGAGGCCCGACCGCTCACCCTGGCCGTGGCCGACGAGGTCCGGAACCGCACCGTGTCTGCCTGGGTCGACCAGCCGCTCTCCTTCGGCGAGCATCACGGCCACGAGGCGTTGGTCGATGCGGTCATCGCCATGCGGCGCGTGAAGGGTCCAGAGGAGCTCGAGGCGATGACGCGGGCCGCCCGGGCCACGGAGCACGCTTTTCGCGCCGTGATGGCCGCCACCCGCGATGGGTCCCACGAGCAGAGCCTCACGGCGCTGTTCCACGGAGTGCTCGCGCTGCACGGCCACACCACCGGCTACGACACCATCCTCTCCCAGAGCGGCGAAGTGCTGCACAACCACCGGCACGACCAGCCCCTCGAAGACGGGCGCATGGTCCTGCTGGACGGTGGCGGGGAAGGCGCCGAAGGCTACGGCGTCGACATCACCCGCACCTGGCCGGTCTCCGGCCGTTTCCAGCCCAGGCAGCGGGCCGCGTACGACGCGGTGTTGGCGGCACAGCTCGCCGCCATCGATGCCTGCACTGTGGGCACCGGCTACCGAGAGGTCCACGACGTGGCGTGTCGCGTGCTCGCCCAGTGGTTGGCCGACGAAGGGCTGCTGAAGGTCGGAGTCGATGAGGCCATCGAGCGACAGGCCCACGCCATCTTCTACCCCCACGGCACGGGCCACCACCTGGGCCTCGACGTGCACGACCTCGAGAACTTCGGCGACCTGCCTAGCTACCCGAAGGGCCAGGGAAGAAGCGAGCTGTTCGGGGCGTCCTACCTGCGACTCGACCTGCCGCTGGAGGCAGGCTGGGTCGTCACCATCGAGCCGGGGTTCTACGTCGTGCCTGCCATCCTCCGCGATTCTGCTCTCCGAGAGCGGCTCCACGACGCCGTGGACTTCGATGCGGCGGAGGGTTGGCTGGGTTTCGGGGGCATCCGCATCGAAGACGACGTGCACATCACCTCGTCCGGGCCCGAGGTCCTCACCGGCGTGCCCAAGGCCCCCGATGCCGTGGAGGCGATGGTGGGATCCGGCCCGTCGGCCGAAGAGCGTCTCGGGTGATGGCCGTCCTGCTGGTGTTGTTCGGTCTGCTGCTGTTGGCATTCGCCTGGGGAGGCACTCGGTCGGCCGAGATCCAGCCTGCGACCGCGTCGTCCGAACGGGAATGCCCCGGTGGCCATGGGCCTGTCGTGCCCATTCCCACGGATGCGTCGAGAAGCTACGAGGTGTTCGCCTGCACCACGTGCGACTTCGTGGAGACGACCGTCCATGGCGCCCGCTCCCCCCTCGCCTACTGTTCGGCGTGCAAGCAGCGGGCCCTGCTGACGGAGCTCGCCCGTGGGCGCGCCCAGGGCCTCGGGGAGAGCGCCGGCGGTCCGTCCGATCGCATCACCGTCACGGAGCACTGCCAGCTCTGTGGTCACACTGGGCTGTTGGGTCTGGTGGTGCCGAGCCCCGACGAGGACGGTACCGACACCGACGACACCCAGGCGCCCGACAACGTGCTCCCGTTCCCCGCCCGCCGCGAGTCCCCGGGGCAAGGGTAGGCCGCCGGCGGCTTGGGTCTGGCCCGATGCCGTGGTGTCTTTTCGAGGGTGAGACGGAAGGATGACCACTCGGTGTGACGGTACCGGTTCGTTTAGGGCATTGTGGCAGAGCATCGTGATCGGGGGACCCATGCAGCGAACCATCTGGCCTGTCCTATTGAGTGGCCTGAGCCTCGTCCTGGCCTGCGCCAGCGAGAACGGCATCGGCGACGAGCGGCCTCCCGTGGTCGTGTGGGATCCGGGCGATGTGGGGTTGGAGGTCCAGCGCGATGTGATCGGGCAGACGGTCCCCCCAGAGGTGGACGTCCTCTGGGTGATCGACAACTCATGCTCGATGTCCTGCATTGTGGGCTGCCACGGAGCGGTCTCAGACAAGGTGGCTGAGAACTTCCCCCTCTTCATGCAGTATTTCGAAGGATCTGGGCTGGACTACCACATCGGCGTGGTCACGGCGGACCTCCAGAACCCCGCGGACAACGGCCAGCTCGAGCCCGCCTTTGGCGTGCGCTACATCGATCCGGCCACGCCGAACCCCAACCAGACCTTCTTCGAGATGGCGGCCCAGGGCACCACCGGGGATGGCTGGGAGTCGGGCTTGGGCGCCGGCTTCAAGGCCATCGAGGTCCACGGGTCCGACGCCAACGCTGGCTTCTACCGTGAGGACGCGGCGCTGCACACAGTCATCCTCTCCGACGAGGACGATGGAACCCAGGACTCGATCGTCACCCGGGAGGAGTTCGTCGACTGGTACAAGGGCCTGAAGGGCAATGCCAAGGACTACACCTTCAACGCCATCGTGTGCATGGAGACCAGCGAAGAGTGCGAGGGCCGCTCCCATCGCTACCTCTCCACGGTCCACGACATCGGCGGGCTCGAGTGGGACATCACCCGCGACGACTGGGCCTTGATCCTCGACAAGCTGGGCGCCCAAGCAGCGGGCCTGACGCGGGAGTACTACCTCTCGCAGATCCCCGACCCAGAGTCCATCGAAGTGGTCGTGGAAGAGCCGAACGGTGCCATCCTCACCTTCGAGCCCGTCACCGGCGACCCGCCCGAGGGCGACTGGGAATACGTCGAGAGCCGCAACGCCATCGCCTTCGTGGAGTACGTGCCGGAGGCCGGCTCGGTGGTCACGATCGACTACGAGCTCGCGGACCAAGCAGGCGGTACCGAGACATCTGAGTGAGGCGCGGCCGCGCGACGAGCGTCAGAGGTACCTGGCGATGACGGTGTCCTCGATCATGCGCTCGTCGGGTCGGACCGGGAAGCGGCGCCCTTCTTGGGGGGGGAGGCGTGGCCGCGCGACGAGCGTCAGAGGTACCTGGCGATGACGGTGTCCTCGATCATGCGCTCGTCGGTGTCTGGGAAGTCCATCGTGTAGTGCAACCCCCGGCTCTCTCGCCGGCGGAGGGCGCACTTCACGATCATGTCGGCCACGTTGACCAGGTTGCGGAGCTCCACCAGGTCGCCGGTGATCTTGAAGTCCCAGTAGTACCGGTCGATCTCGTCCTTCACCAGACGAATGCGCCGCTGTGCCCGCTTGAGTCGACGGTGGGTCCGCACGATCCCGACGTAGTTCCACATGAATCGCCGGATTTCCTCCCAGGTCTGCACAATCACGACCTGTTCGTCGCTATCGATGGCGGAGCCCACGTCCCAGGCGGGCAGCGGTGGAGGTGCCGGAAGGCTTTCCAGGCGTTCCATCGATACCTTGGCGGCCTCGTGGGCGAAGACGCAGGCCTCGAGCAGAGAGTTGCTGGCCAAGCGGTTGGCGCCGTGGAGCCCGGTGCAGGAGACCTCGCCCACGGCGAACAGGTTCTGAATGGAGCTCTCGCCGTCGAGGTTGGTCTGCACGCCCCCACACATGTAGTGGGCGGCCGGGACCACGGGGATGGGGTCGGTGGACATGTCGATGCCCAGGGACATCAGCTTGCCGTCGATCGTGGGGAACAGCTTGGCGACACGCTCTCGGTCCATGTGGGTCATGTCGAGGTACACACACTCGAAGCCATGGCGCTTGATCTCCGCATCGATGGCGCGTGCCACGATGTCCCGTGGGGCGAGCTCGTGCCGGTCGTCGTACTCGGGCATGAACCGCACGCCATTGGGCCGCACCAGCTTGCCCCCTTCCCCGCGCAGGGCCTCGCTCACCAGGAAGCTGTGCTCCTTGGGATGGAACAGGCACGTGGGATGGAACTGCACGAACTCCATGTTGGCGATGCGCGCTCCGGCCCGCCACGCCATGGCCATGCCGTCGCCCGTCGCGACGCCGGGGTTGGTGGTGTAGGTGTACACCTTCCCCGCTCCCCCAGTCGCCAGCACCGTGATCCGGGCCGGGAAGACATCGACCGTGCCAGTCTCGACGTCGAGCACGTAGGCACCGTGGGCCTTGTCGTCTTCCGGAGGAATGGCTCCCGCTCGCCGCGCAATCCAGGACGCCGTGAGGATGTCGACCGCCATGTGGTGGTCGAGGATCGTGATGTTGGGGTGGGCCAGGCACGCGTCGTGGAGCGCTCGCACCATCTCTCGCCCGGTGTAGTCGGCAGCGTGAAGGATGCGGCGGTGGCTGTGGCCACCCTCCTGGTGGAGCGAGTAGGCCTCCGGGTCGCTGTGGGACCGGGTGAACGTCGCCCCGAATTCGATGAGCTCTCGAACCCGATCCGGGCCCTGGCGAACGGTTTGCTCCACGGCGTCTCGACGGCACAACCCGGCGCCGGCCACCAGGGTGTCGCGGATGTGGTTGTCGAGGTGGTCGTCGTCGGACCAGACCGCAGCGATGCCCCCCTGGGCGTAGCGGCTGTTCGACTCTTGGGGCGCTCGCTTGGTGACCATGGTCACCCGCATGTCGTCCGCGACTCGCAGCGCGTACCACATGCCCGCCACGCCACTGCCGATCACCAGCACATCCGTCGCTTCGGCCATCCTGTCCTCCAGGCTGTTCGCCTATCACCCGCAGAGCGACTCGCACCGTCGCACCGACTCAGTTCACCGCCCGGCACCGGTCGCCCCACACCGCCACCGTGGCCGGTCCGAAGCCATCGATGCGCACGACATCCCGGCAGGTTGCATACCGGCCTCGGGCGTCCCGGTCAGAGACCAACTTGGCGGCGCGCTCTGGGGTCATGCCGGCCAACGACAACAGGCCAGCGGCCGTGGCCGAATTGATGTCGACCGCCTCCGGCAGGCGGCACGGCGGTGGTGGGTGCAAGTCCAAGCTCGGCTCGTCCGACAGCGCGGGGCCGCACATGACCTCCCCCCGGACGGCCAGCCAGGTCCCCTTGCCGATGCCCGGTGCATCCAAGAGCTCCGCGGGCTCCACGCACGGCCCATGGGCCTCTCGCCATGCCACGATGGAAGCCGCCTTGCTGGGACCGATGCCTCGCAAGGCCTGCAGCTCCTGAGGGGACGCGGTGTTGAGGTCGACACGGCCTGCCGAGGCCAGGCCCACGAGCAGCAGCCATGCCGTCATGAGCAGCACAGGGGGGTCGGCACAGACCGTCTCAGAGCTGGAAGACCTCGTAGTCGCCCGTCGTGTAGTCGAGCGTTCCTGCGTAGCGGAAGGAGCCGACGCCACCCACCACGTTGTGGAAGCCCGCAGCGGTGCCCTGGCCTCGCAGGATCTCGCTCGTCCAGCCGTCGGGGCCCTCGCTCGCCTGGAGCAGGTTCGCGTCCCAGCCGTCGAAGTACAGGATCTTCAGGTCGCCCTCGGCGTCGACGTACAGCTCGGTGTCTGCCCCGCGCATGGGGCCGCTGTCCACGGTCTCGATCTGCCATCCCGCTCCATCTCGGACCGCGAGGCGAAGCACTTGGTTCGCGACATGCTGGTAGGCGATGACGAGGTCGTCGTCGTGGAGCAGGATGGACGGCCAGGCGCCTGCTCCGGCTCCTTCGACCACTTGACCGCTGAAGTCCGACGCATCCGTGGCGTCGTCTCCACCCGAGAGAAGGTGCAGCTGCCCCTGCGCCGCGTCGTACACGACCACATGGAGCTCGTCGCCCTCCACCAGGATCTTCGGGTAGAGGACCTCCGCCAACAGAACGCCGTCCGTGCCGTCGGGCAGCACGCCAGCGGTGTCGGTGGACTGGTAGATCGTCGAGCTCTCCCATGCCCCGTCGACGAGCGTGGAGAGCCGCAAGGCACCGGTGGCTTCGTCGGTGTGGACCACGACGGGACGGCTGCCCACCATGGCCATGTCGGTCCACAGACCGCCGTTGTCGACCGCCACTGCCTCTTCCCAATCGCCCCCACCGATGCGCTTTCGGGCCCGTAGGCCGTCGACGTCATCGTCGAGGTAGGCCACCCAGACCGTCCCATCGGCCGCTGTGGCTTGGCTGACGTACTTGCCGCGTCGGCCTTCGGTGTAGCCGTCCACGATCTCGTACGACCAGGCAACGACGCCGGCATCGTCGACTGTGCCCACAGCGTAGCCGACACTTGAGGTGCTGCCGTCGTAGTAGGCCATCGTCAGGCGCTCGCCCTCGGGGGCGGTGTCGAAGTCGAGGTAGGGCCCGATCTCCGCCGGTGCGTCCTCGGACGGCACGGGCTGTACATCGCCAAAGCCACCCCTGAAGGTGTAATCCTGGCTGCAGGAGCAGCCGGTGGCCAGAGCCACGGTGGCGATACAGAGCGCGCGCATCAGAAACCTCGAGCCATGGCACACCTTGGCATGCCCCGTCCCCACCGTCAACGGAGCGGTCGGGCCTCGACATCCTGCAGGGCGACGACCATCGCGACTCCGTCTCGAAGGACCTCGACCTGGGCGCCTCTCCCCTCAGCCAGTGCGTCCTTCACGTCCGAAGGGGCACGGGCGGGCACGCCGTCCACGGCACGGACCTGGTCCCCCACCCGCACGCCCGCAGCCTCGGCGCGGCTCCGGGGCCGCACAGCGACCACCTCGCCCCCCATGCCCGAAGCGGCGCGCAGGGTCATGCCCGCCGCGACCACCGGCTGCTCCGCCCAGTCGGCGAGGACCACGTCGAGCACGACCAAGGCTTCGTCGCGGAGCAAGCGAACCTCGCAAGGGTCGCCTCCGGTGCGACGATCCAGGCCGGCGTCGATCACGCCCACCCCCGCGACCGGCTCCCCCCCGAACGCGGTGATGCGGTCCCCGACCCGCATGCCCGCTCGGTCGGCTGGGCTGTGGGGGGTGACGGACACGATCTGGACGCCGTCGCCGTCGTCGATGAAGCGGGCCCCGAGGTAGGCACGGGAGAGCATGGCTCCCGCGCGCAAGGCCGGCAGCGCCTCGGCCACCACCTCCGCTGGCACCGCGAACGCGATGGCCTGACCCTGCCCGTGGACGCCGGACAGCACGCCCACGACGTGCCCCGACCGGTCGAACACGGGCCCCCCGCTGTTCCCCGGGTTCAGAGGGATCGACAGCTGCACGAAGTCGACGCGGGGGCCACTGCTGGCGTCGCGGGCGAGCCGACGCCCTCGATGCCCAACCACCCCTGCAGATAGTGTGTGCCCCAGCCCAAACGGGTTTCCGATGGCCACCACCGCGTCCCCTACGCGGAGATCGCTGGCCGCGCCGAGGACCACAGGCGACAAGTTCGCTCCCGGCACCTTCAGCAGGGCCAGGTCGGAGCGGGCGTCGCTCCCCAGCACGGTGGCGACCCGCTCCGCGCCCGAGACGTCCCGCACGGTGATGACCCCGGCGGCGTCGACGATGTGGAGGCTGGTGATGACCTCGTCGGGGGACACGGCGAAGCCGGACCCGAGTCGAAGCTCCCCGCCTTCGATGGCGACGCTCACCACGGATGGCACCGCTTCGTCGAAGAGCGCGGCGTAGCTCGGCCACGGGGGATCCCCCCGCTCTGCGAGCAGGGTTCCCGCGAGCAGGCCGCCAGAGAGGGCGACGGCAACCGCGAGGAGCACCATGGAAGGGCGCACACCGTTCATGGGCCACCTGTATGCAGGCGGGGCCACGCAGGCTCCCGTGGGGCGTGGGGGCTATCCTCCTCACATGGACGTGGTGCCTTTCGGCAAGTACGACCTCCTCGAACGCATTGCGGCGGGAGGCATGGCCGAGGTCTTCCTGGCCCGGACGACCGGGCTCGCGGGCTTCGAGCGCCGTCTCGTGATCAAGCGAATCCGCGACGAACACGCCACCGACCCCCGCTTCGTCCAGTCCTTCGTGAACGAGGCCCGCATCGGCGTGCACCTCAACCACCCCAACATCGTCCAGGTGTACGAGCTCGGGCGCGTGGGGGAGTCCTGGTTCATCGCGATGGAGCACTTGCACGGCCGGGACTTGTCCAGGCTTCGCAAGGCGGTCGACTCCCTCGGCGAGCGGCTCCCGGTCTGGGTCGCGGTCCGCATGGTGGCCGACGTCTGCCGGGCCCTCGCGTACGCACACGGGCGAACCGACGCCGAGGGCCGCTCCCTCGGCCTGGTGCATCGCGACGTGTCCCCGCACAACGTCGTCGTGACGTTCACGGGGGAAGTGAAGCTGGTGGACTTCGGAATCGCGCGCCTCATGCTCGACTCCGACGACCCCCGTGGCGCCCCCGCGATCGGCGGCGGCAAGTACGCCTACATGAGCCCCGAGCAGGCCCGCGGCGAGCCGCTGGACCATCGCACCGACATCTACAGCGCCGGCATCGTGTTGTACGAGCTTCTCGTCGGGCATCGGCTCTTCCAGCACCCGAGCCCCGACGAGAAGCTGCGGCGGGTCCGCGACGCGGTGGTCCCCCACCCCGCCGAGGAAGGGGTACCCATCGACGACGCACTGTGGGCCGTGCTGAAGAAGGCGCTCCACCGGGACCGCGAGCAGCGTCATGGGACCGCCGCCGATCTCGAGGAGGACCTTCGGGTCTGGCTCTTCGCTAGCCGAAAGCGTGTCGAGCGCACCCACCTCGCCGACGCGCTCCGGGCCGCCTTCCCCCAGGAAGCCGCTCGGGGCTCGGAAGACCTCCATGTGGACCGGCTCGTCGCAGACATCGGCAGGCTGCAGATCCACGGCACGGACCCGGGGAACGACGCCACACCCACGGTGGAACTCCCCGGTCGGCTGGCTCGCACGGCCGAGGAGCAGCGGCCCGTCGTGGTCTTGATGATCGACGTCGACGGCCTGACGTCGCTGTCCGAGCGGGTCAGCGCGGAGGCCCTGTTCCGCCACCGTTTGCGGCTTCTTCGGTGGCTCCGAGCCCGCACCGACGAGCACGGCGGTCTCGTGCATACTGCGGTCGACGACCACATCACGGTGTTCTTCGGCGTGCCTAGGTCCCGATCCAGCGACGTGCGACGGGCCCTCACGTGCGCACTGCAGCTGGCCCGGGATGTCGGCGACCTCCGGCAGAGCGGCCTGTCCCTCGAGCTGTGCATCGGCGTGCACACCGGGGAGGTCACGCTCCGGAGCGGGCGGCGCCGCAGTCGTTATGTCGCCAAGGGGAACACCACACGCCTCGCGCGTCGGTTGTCCGCCATCGCCGACCACGGCCAAGTTCTGGCGAGTCAGCGGGTGGTCGAGGCCGTCGAGGGCGAGTTCGACCTGCGACGCGGCCCTCTGGTGCCCAACCGGGGTCAGGCAGACCCCCTGCCAAGCTGGGAGGTTCGCCGCCGCCTCCATGGGCTCCGCAGCCGCGGCCGGGGCTCCTGGGTCCCGAGAGGCAAGGAACTGGGGGTCGTTCAGGACGCCCTTCGGCGCCTCCAAGAAGGCAGGGGCAGCCTGCTGCTGTTCGTCGGGGATCCTGGCAGTGGCAAGTCGCGGCTCTTGCGGGAGCTCCGGGAACTCGCCGTCCGTCGCGGGCTCCCCTTCCATGGCGTGATGGTGTCCGCGCTCGCGGCGACACGGCCCCACGAGATGCTGCGGGATCTGCTCGCATCGATCATGGCGGTGGATCCCGATGCCCCCACGGGCCAGCTCTTGGACGGCGTCGAGCGGCTCTCTGAGCTCGCCCTGCCGGCCCACCACATGGAGGCGCTTCGCCACCTGGTCGGCGGGGCCCGGAAGGGTCGAAGCGATCGGGATGCGGCGTGGCGGGCCGTCGGCGCCATGCTTCGCCGCCTCGCGCGCTCCACGCCGTTGGTGATCGCCCTCGACGATGCCCACTACCTCCCGCCCTCGGCCTTGCCGGCCGCCCGGGCCTGGCTCGACCGCCTGTCGGAGCTGCCGGTGCTCATCCTGGTGGCCCACCGCACGCCCGTGCCTCCCGAGCTGTCCGAGGGGGCTGTCTGTGTCCCCTTCCCCGCCATGGAGCTTCCCCAGCTGGCCCGAATGGCCCGAGAGATCCTCGGGGTCACCCGGCTCGCCGAGCCCTTGAGGGAGCTGCTGTCGGAGACCACAGAGGGCAACCCCCGCTACCTCGAGGAGGTCCTCAAGCACCTGTCGTCTGGCGACGGGATCGCGGTGGAGGACGGGGTGGCGATGCTCACGCAAGGAGCAGCCGTGGTGCTCCCTCATGGACTCCAGGCGCTGCTGACCGCCCGGATCGATGCCCTCGACCCGGCGGCCCGCGGAGCGCTTCGGCTGGCCGCTGTGGCGGGGGACCCGTTCTCAGAAGCCCTGATCGCAGACGCCGCCGGACTCGACGACCCGACACCCTTGGTGCAAGGACTCGCCGCTCACAACCTCGTCACCCGCATCCACGGCACGGCGGACGACTGGCGGCTGTCATCCGAGCTGGTCCGAACGGCGGCGCTGCGGGGGGCGATGGGGATGCAGCGGCGGGACTACCATCGTCTGATCGCCGGTGCGATCGAGCGCCGCAGCAGCGACCTCGACGCCGTCTCCGTCACCCTCATGGAGCACTGTGCCGCTGGGGGCCGTCTGGTCGACGCGGCTCGCTACGCCTTCCGCGCAGGGCAGGCCCACGAACGCGCGCAGGCCTTCGAGGCGGCCCGCGACACCTACCAACGAGGCCTCCAGCTCGTGGCCCTGATCCCTGACGGGCTCGACCACTGGGATGCCAAAGTGCAGGGCGACGCCATGCTCCACCTGCACCTGGGACGAATGCAGCTGCTGCTCGGGGAGCCTGCTCGGGGGCAACGCGCCCTGGCCATGGCGCTCGAAGTCGCCAGTGAGGCAGGCCTGCCCTGGATCGAAGGTCGGGCGCACCTCGCCCTCGGGCGCCACCATCAGCAGCGGGGGGCCCTGCCCTTGGCCCGCGCCCACATCGCCCAGGCGCTCGCCCTCCGCCGACTCGACGACGACCCTGCCATGGAGCGGGAGACCTTGGAGGCCGCAGGACACCTCGCCCAAGACGACGGGCGAATGGACGAGGCCCGAGCCCTCTGGCAGCAGGCGCAGGAGCTCGCGGGGTCGGACGCCGCCGCCGCCGCGCGCTGCACCTTGGGGCTGGCCAACCTCGACCTGCACCACGACCCGGCCCGTGCGCTACCGCTGCTCAAGGAGGCCCTGCGCCTCGCTCGCACGGCTGGAGACCGCATCCTCGAGGGGCGCGCCCTCAACAACCTCGGCCTGCTGCACTTGGCGGCAGGCCGGAGCGACGAGGCCCTGACGTGCTTCCGTACGTCCCTCCAGCTGCGGGCCGCGGTGGGGTACCGCCGCGGGGTCGTGATCAACGAGCACAACATTGCCGACGTGCATTTTCGTCGTGGCGATACCGGCAAGGCCGCCATGGGCTTCGCCAGCAGCCGCGAGCTCGCCGAGCGGATCGGCTGGCCGCGAGGCATCGCCATCAACGACGTGTACCTCCGGTACCTCGAAGGCGGAGCACTGGAGGCCATCGAACTCGCGGCAGAGCACGCCCGTTCCCTCGGAGAGAGAGAGAGCTACCTGGCGGGTCGCTGCCTGCTGGCACGGCGCCATCTGGAGCTGGGCGACCATGAGTCGGCCCGTCGCGAGGTGGCCGCCCTGGCCGACGCCGACGGGGGACGGTGGTCGGGTCTCGTCCGCGCCCTGGCTCCTCGACTCTCGCCGCAGCCTTGAGCGTCAGTCCGGGTTGAGCTGGGAGAAGCGCTCGATCAGGCGTCGGCTCTCGTCGTCGAGGGAGCGCGGCACCATGACTCGGGTCACGACGTACAGGTCGGTGGGGGCGCCGTCCGCGCCGCGCGGTCCCTTGCCGCGAAGCCGCAGCTTCGTGCCACCGCTCGTTCCAGGGGCGATGCTGAGTCGAACAGGACCGTGCTCGGTCTCCAGCGGCACACGCCCCCCAAGCACGGCCTCCACCAGGGTGATGTCGAGGGTGCGAATGTACGTGCCGTCCGGCTGCACGGCGGTGGTGGGCCGATGGGCGGCCGCGTCGGGTCGAGGTGGCGTCGCCGCGGATGAGGACGCGCGGCCGGCGGCCGGCTTGGGTCGTTCCTGGGCACGAGGCCCTCCCCCCATCCCCGCGACGTCCTGCGCCCGCCCGACGATCTTCACCCGCACGACGAGATCCCCATAGGGACCGCCGTGCGCCCCCGCGTTGCCATGCCCCTTCTCACGGAGCACTTCTCCCATTCGGGTGCCCGGAATGATCCGCACATCGGCGATGTCCTGGATGCGGACGAGACCTGGATCCCCCATCCCTGGACGCCAGGAGTCGGCGCGCTGCATGCGGTGGTAGACCGCCGTGACGCTGCCTCCGTCTCGGGCGAGCTGGGCCGGCACTTCCAGGTCGACGTGCACATCATCGCCGGGGGTCGGCTGTCCCGTCGGCCGGCGGTTCTTGGGGGGCGGGTTGGTGCCGCCCCGCTCACGGGTAGGACCTGTGCGAGGTCGCGGGCCGCCGAACCCGAAGCCGTTGAACAAGTCGTCCAACGAGACGTCGTTGCCGGGATCGTGGCTCTTGGCACGGCGCCCCGTGGGGCCTCCAGCCGCGGACTTGGCGCTCGCTGCGCGGGAGGCACGTCGCGCTTGCGCTTGCGGGCCCTCCTCTGCGGTGCTGGCGTTCGCCCCCGACCCACCGCCGCTGAAGAAGCCCTCGTCGCTCTCACCGGTGTGCCGGTAGAACGCGTCAAAGAAGCTCTCCCCCGGCTGCATTCGGCGCTGGCCTCGCCGGTCGTACCGAGCCCTCGTCACCGGGTCCATCAAGGTCTCGTAGGCCTTGCGGGCCTTTTTGAAGCGCGCCTCTGCGTCCGCGTTGCCCCCCGACCGGTCGGGGTGGCATTCGCGAGCAATCTGTCGAAAGGAGCGCTTGATGTCCTGCGCGGTGGCGTCGTTCTCGACGCCAAGAATCGCGTAGTAGTCGTCGGCCATGCATGTCATCCAGGTGTCGACCGGCCAGAAGCCGGGGGGCGCCAGCCGTCCGATCGTCGTCGAGCAACAGGAGGGGGAGCCCTCTCCAGGCTTGATTCCGACTACAGCGGCAGGGGGCTGCGCCCGATGGTCGGACAAGACTCTACATCGAACCCCTGATCGGTTCGTTGACCGCGGATCGGCACACGCCTATATAGACAACTGTATCGGGCGCCGTTGCCTCGGTGCGCCTGTCGAGGATTGCATGGGCAAGTACAGCAACCCGAGCGGTCTCTCCTGCTCCTTCTGCCACAAGAGTCAGAAGGAGGTGGACAAGATCATTGCGGGACCCAACGTGTACATCTGCTCGGAGTGCATCCGGCTGTGTCTCGACATCATTCGAGAGAACACACAGCAGAAGCCTGTGAGCTGGGGTCACTCCGGCGTGCCAGCGCCTTCGAAGATCAAGGCCTACCTCGACCAATACGTCGTCGGTCAGCACTCTGCGAAGCGCAAGATCAGCGTGGCCGTCTACAACCACTACAAGCGCCTGGAGGCCAACGCCACCGCCCAGGAAGGCGATGTAGAGGTGCAGAAGAGCAACGTTCTGCTGGTCGGCCCGACGGGCACCGGCAAGACGCTGATGGCTCGCACCCTGGCTCGGTTCATCGACGTTCCCTTCGTGATCGCGGACGCCACCACCCTCACCGAGGCTGGCTACGTCGGGGAAGACGTCGAGAACATCGTGCTCAACCTGTACCAGGCGTCCAACAACAACCTGGAGCGCACCCAGCGCGGGATCGTGTACGTCGACGAGATCGACAAGCTCACGAAGAAGGGCTCCACGAGCTCGGTCTCCCGCGACGTCTCCGGTGAGGGCGTGCAGCAAGCCCTCCTCAAGATCTTGGAGGGCACGGTCTCCAACGTGCAGGTCCGCGGCAACAAGCGCCTGCCGAACCAGGAGCACATCCAGGTCGACACCACCAACATCCTGTTCATCGTCGGCGGTAGCTTCGAGGGCTTGGATCGCATCATCGAGCAGCGCATCGGCCGCCGTTCCGTGGGCTTCGCTCGCGAAGACGCCGAAGAGAAAATCGACCACGACGACGACATCGAGCGTCGGCGCGAGCTGCTCCAGCGTGTCACCACGGGGGATCTCGACAAGTTCGGCCTCATCCCCGAGTTCATCGGGCGCCTGCCGGTGCTCGCTGTCATGGACCCGCTCGGGGTCGACGACCTCGTCCACGTCCTCACTGAGCCGAAGAACGCGCTGATCAAGCAGTACCAGAAGCTGTTCAAGTTCGAGAAGGTGAAGCTCCGGTTCACCGACGACGCCATTCGTGCCATCGCGGAGCAGGCCCAAGAGCGCAAGTCTGGGGCCCGGGGACTCCGCGCGATCATCGAGAAGGTGATGCTCGAGGTGATGTACGAGATCCCCAGCATCGAGGGCGTGAACGAGGTCGTGATCACGGGTGCGGTCGTCCGAGGCGAGGAAGAGCCCGAGTTCCAGTCCGTGGCGGAACTCGGCGACGTGTCCTGAGTCCGCCACCACAGCCCTCGGGCGTGCAGCGTGGCCGGGTGCAGTTCGTCTTCCGACCTAGGCCCACAGGCTCTCGGGGAGACCTCAGCGAAGGTGTTCCTTTAGCTGCGTGAGGTTCGTGGGGACGCCGACTACCTCGACCGCCGCCAGGGCCTCGCCCAGCGCCCGTCGGGCATCCTCCGGGCTGTCCCCCAGACCCGTGACCAACGCGAGAAGCGGATGGGTGTCGACGGTCACCGTCTGCCCCGCCCCCGCCCCTGGCCAGGCGCCCTCTGGCAGCACGAGCTTGTCCAGCACGGCTCCACCGTCGCCGCTCACGCGATGCACCAAGCGAGCTTGGGCCCCCCAACGGGTGGGCTGGCCATCGGATCGGCCCCAGCCCAGAGGCTTGCTCTGGAGCAATGTGAGCTGCGGCGGCAGCAGATCGAGGCCATGCACCGCCTCGAACAGGCCGAAGCTCGTGGGAAGGCGCGTCGAGACCTGCACGAAGTAGGGCTCGTCGTCCCAGACCGCCCAGCGGACGGCCGCCACGCCGACCCAGCGAAGCCCCCGCACGATCTCCTCGGCGCGGCGGCCCAGGTCGCTGTCGACTTCTGAACTGTCTGGGCCGAGGTTCTCGACCCAAACGTGGCCTTCGGGGGACCACAGGGTAGCGGTGGTGGTCCCGAGGGGCACCACCCGACCCACCCGCTCTGCGACCACCAGCGTCGTGCGCGGCGTCGCGTTGGACGGCACCGGACGGCTGAGCACGACGTCGGCGCTGCCCGCGAGGCGACGGGCGCGCTGTCGGGCGCCAGATACGGCATCCGACACCGCGGACAGGTCCGTGACTTGGGCCAACCGCACCCCATGGGTGGTGCAGACATCGAGGGGCAAGCCCAAGGGCATCGCCGCCTCCAGGCCGTCGACGTCCTCCCCGAGCGGTGCAGAGGCGGGAAAGAGCCGTGCGCCTCGGCTCTCAGCGATGCCCCGCTGGAAGCCCCGATCGGCGGCCCGCGCGACAACCATGGGGTCGGCGGTGATGACCGCCACATTGGCGCTGTTGGCGAGGTGGTACAGCTCCACGCTCTCCGCAAGGCTCGACGCCCCGGGGTGGATGGCGTCGCAGCCAGCGTCCATCGCCGCCGACACCACGCGCTCGGGGTGCAGGTAGCTGTCTTCCGCGGTCCGACCGTTGAGGTACGCCGCGTAGTCCGCCTCCTCCACCCATGGCGCCTCGAGGTCGGCCTCGCTGAACCCCACCACGGCCTCGACGCCCTCTGACCGGTAGTGGGCCAGCAGCCGAGGGACCAGGACGCTCCTGGCACACACGAGGACCCGTTCGATCCGGTGTTCGTCTCCCATGCAGCCTCCTTCCCGGGCCGGTACGCTACCCCACGGCGCTCCCAAGCGTCGCACCGTGCCCTCCGAGGTGCCCATGCCATCCCCGCCTCCCCTGCCCTCCATCGCCATCGTCGGCCCCGGCCGCTTGGGGCGAAGCCTGGAAGCCTTGCTCGCGGAACGATCCTTTCACGTGCCGTTGATCGGCCGAGGGGGGGTCGTTCCACAGGTGGAGGTCGTGGTCTTGGCGGTGCCCGACCGTGCCCTCGCTGCGGCCGCCGCCGCGCTGCCTCTCGGTCCGATCGTGCTGCACTGCTCGGGGGCCGCCACGGTGGACGTCCTCGCCCCGCATCGGCCGCGAGGGTCGTGGCATCCGCTGATGACGTTTCCCGGTCCGGAGGTCGCTCTTCCAGATCTCGAGGGCGTTCCGGCGGCGGTCGCAGGGGACCCCGAGGCCATCGGGGTCGCGACCGCCCTCACCCACTGCTTGGGGATGGCGCCGCTCCACGTCACGGGGGACCGCCGGCTCTACCATGCTGCGGCCGTGCTCGCGGGCAACCTCGCCACGGTGTTGCTCGCGGAGGCGGCCCGTGCCCTGGAGGCGGCGGGTGTGGAAGCGACGGAGGCCCGTCAGGCCTTGTACCCCCTCGCGAATCAGTCGCTGAGGAACGCCATCGCGGACCCAGCGCGGGCCCTCACGGGGCCGGTGGCGCGAGGCGACCTCTCCACCCTGGACGGGCATCGCGACGCCCTCAGAAGCGCCGGACTCGTCGACCTCGTGGAACTCGTCGACCTGTTGCAGACCCGAGGGTCGCGCTTGATCGCACCGAGGCCCGAAGCGGACCGAACGCCCCGTCCCACAGCGCCACAGAGCGGGCTCGGGCATGCAGAGGAAGCGTGATCGGTCCACGCGGGTCCTTGTCGGTGCCCATCTGGGTGCTACAGTTCTTATAGACGGAGATCAAGGAGTCCCTCATGCTCGATGCGTACATCATCGATCGCATCCGTCGCGAACAGGAAGAGGATCAGCGTAGGCAGCAGGTGCCGCTCCAAATCGAGCGGCAGCCGCCGGATGCGCCTCAGGCCCCCGACGAACGCGACGACCGCACCGACCCCCGTGGCAGCACGGTGATCGACTTTCACCTCTGATCCCTGGCGGGCGCTGCCCGCCGCACGAGGGCCTACAGAACCGGGACCTGGGTCTGGCCTTCGTTCCTTGCTGGTCACTCCCGAACCGAACGACGAACGCCCGCTTCCCCTGATGGGGAGCGGGCGTTGCGGATCGTGGGGCCGTCAGCGACGGCCGCCAACCATCAGTAGCGGTTGAGGTCGACGCCGCACTCGCGTGCGAAGTTGCCGAGGCCCTTCTTGCCAATGGTCCGGAGCGCGCGGGTGGAGAGGCGCACGCGAACGAAGCGCTCCCCCTCGGCCCACCACAGCATCTTTGCCTGGATGTTGGGCAGCTGCCGCTTCTTGGACTTGCGGTTGGAGTGGCTGACCTTGTTCGCCACGTTCGGACGCTTGCCGGTGAACACGCACTTGCGGGCCATCGTGCCCCTCACTGTCTGGATGAGGAGGGGCGGCCCTCCTACGAATCAATGGGAGTCAGGCCACCCGAAGGGCGTGCCTGACGCGTTACCCGCGGCGAATAACAGCTCGTCACCGATGGCGCACCCTTCGACCCAAGGCCTGAAGGAGCCCAGCTCGCGAGAGCGGACGGGGCACGGACACCAACGAGTTGGGCAACGGCTCGAGAGGGCCGTCCGCCACCACGATCAACCGACCGCGGAGCGACGGATGGGCCAAGGCGAGGGCCTTGGCAAGAGAGATGCCCGACATCGCGCCAGGGAGCAACAGCTCGATCACGACGGCCGATGGCTCCACTTGGTTCGCGAGGTCGAGTGCACCGGGCGCGTCGGGGGCCACGTCGAAGAGGAACCCGTCCTTCCCAAGGAGTTCTTGCACGGTGGCCGTGAACCCCTCCCCTCCCACGATGAGCACGGGCTCCGTGCTGCTCCTGGCCCGTCCGCGGGTCGCCGGAGCCAAGGGGAGGTTCAGCTCGAACGCTGGAGCGCCCGAGACACGGGTGGCGTCGACGGTGGCCCCCACCGCGCCGAGCAGCGTGCGATCGATGGTGAGATCCTGGGTGTCGAGGCTCTCTGAGCGACCGGACGCCGCGATGGTACGCACCGAGTCGACTTGGATGCGCACCACCGCCCGTTTGCCCACCCGGCGGGCGCGACAGTGGACCTCGCCACGGCTGGACCCCTCCACCGCGAGGCGCAACAAGTGACCGAACACTCGGGTGTACAGGGCGGCCTCCCCGCCCACCGCGAAGTCGTCCGGCTCCACGTCGAGGCGAATCCGGTCCCGGCGCGGCCCCACGAGGGCCAGCGCGTCGTACAGCACCGGTCGGAGTGCGACCCGCTCGAGCCGCTGCTCTCGCCGCTGTCCGACGACCCGGAGGTTCCGTAGCGTGGCGGAGATGCGCCGTGCGTGGTCCAGCGCCACCTCGAGGTGCCGGCGGGCCGGGTCATCGTCGGCTCCCTCGGAGAGGGCCAGCAGGAGCTCCAAGCGGCCCTGCACGATGGCCATCGGGTCGTTGAGCTCCCGTGCGACGGCTCCAGCGAGGTCGGCGAGGGCCTCGAGGCGCCCCCGCAGACTTCGGGCGTCCTGGACGAGGCCCTGGGTGGTGACGTCGCGCAAACAGAGCAGCCACCCTGGAAGCACAGGCCAGCTCGCCACCGCGACCACCCGCCCGTCCGTGAGCCGCAGCCGGAGTTCGTCGGTGCCCGCCTCGCCCTGCCCGAGCACATCGAGGACCTCCGACAGCGAGGGAGATGCAACGAGGGACCCCAGGGACACCCCGATGGCGTCCCGTCCGATCCAGCGGACCGCGTCGCCCCAGACCCGACGCACCACACCGCTCGAATCCACGTACAACACCGGCTCGCTTTCAAGCCGTCTCTGTCGCTCGTCGTCGATGTCCCGAGGGCTGTCGACAGCTACGGGGGAGGAGGTCGTGGCGCGGGCACTCTGATCGTCGGGCACCGGGTGGTCGTCCATCGGCATGCCCTTACAGCGTACCAGCCCAGCCCTCTGCAGGAAACCGCGAACAACCCATTATTCGGTCAAGACGACGGCCCGAGCGCCTGCGCGACAACGGGCTCTAGCTGGCATTATCGGCGATGACTGCACGTCCGCGGGCCCATAGCAGGGGAAAGCACCCCAGGCCTGCGAGGCCGGGCGGGTCCCGTCTCGGCGGGGGTACACCCACTCATCAGCGGCCGAGACGTCCAGCCAGCCGAGAGGTGACGCGGCGCACTTCCTGCAGCCCGACCAGGTACGCGGTCCCGAGGTACGCCACAGCTGCCCCTCCGAGGGCCCCCGAGATCAGGCCGACGTTGACGAGGTCGGCCCCCCGAGACCAGTCCCCCATGCGGGCTGCAGGGCCCAGAATGAGAGCGACTGGAAGCAGGCATAGGCCGATCTCGGCCACGGGACGCACCAGGCGGTCCAGCCCGAGGTGGGCACCCAGGCGCATGCGCAGGACCGCTACGTACGCGAGCAACTGCAGCGACGTGGCCACCGAGAGCGCCGCGGTGAGGCCCCGGACGGCCATCTCCCCCACCAACACCCACCCGACCAGGCCGGTGAGCGCGACGCCGAAGCCCCCGACGATGAGAAGGGTCCGACGGTCCCCCAGGGCGAAGAAGACCTTCTTGAGGATGTTCAGCCCCGCGAGGGCGAGCATGTACGGAACCAGGAAGCGTAGGGCGTCGGCGGTGGTCTGCACGTCGGCCCAGCTGTAGGCCCCCCGGCGGAAGAGCAACGCGGTGACCGGCTCGGCGAACAGCAGGATGGTGACGGCGACGGGAAGCAGCAGGAAGAACGCAAGGCGGGCCGCGCCCACTAGGTCGTCCCGGAGCTGCTCGTGGTTTCGGTTCGCCACGGCGGTGGCCACGTTGGGCAGCAGCGCCGAGCCGATGGCCACCGCCACGACCCCTTGTGCCAGGTCGGAGATGCGGGTGGCGTTGTGGTAGTGGGTGATGGAGCCCTCGGCGAGGGTGGCCGCCAGCTGACGCAGCACCAGGATGTTGACCTGCGCAAACAGCCCGATGGCGATGACCTTCCCCAACTCCCAGAGCACCGCGCGCACTTTGGGGTCCACGACGTCGAACCCCACGCCCATGGGTCCCCAGCGAGACCACACGGCCGGCACGTTCACCAGCACGTGGGCGACACCGCCCACCAGAGCGCCGATGGCTAGCGCAAAGGCCGGCTCTTCGAAGCGGGTGGCAAACCCTAGGGCACCCGCCGCGATGCACGCGCTCACCAATCCAGGTGCCACCTTCGGCGTGAAGAAGTGCCCTCGGTAGTTGAGCAGCCCCTCGAAGAAGCTGACGAGGGACACCATGGTCAAGAACGGGAACAGCCAGCGCGTCAGCTGCACCGTGAGGGCCAGCGGCTTGTCAGGGTCGTCCTTCCACGAATACACGAATGCGAGCACGATGGGCTCGGCGAACACCCATCCGACCACCAAGAGCGCCGCGTTCATCACCAGCAGCACGCCGAGCACGTTCGCTGCGAGGCGCTTCGCGGCGGGGGTCCCCTCCGCCCGCTCCTCAGCGGCCAGGGCGGGAATCAGGGCACCCGTCAGTCCCTCGTCGGCGACGAAACGCCGGAAGACACCGGGAATCATGAAGGCCGTGAGGAAGGCGTCGGACTGGTTGCCCGCCCCGAGGACCGACGCCGTCGCTACGTCGCGAACGGCACCGAGGATGCGCGACAGGCCCGTGCCCAGCGCGCTCGACAGGAACGCGGCAAAGAACGAGACACGTCCCTTCCCCTCGGACTCCGTACCCTTCTCCTCCGACGTCTCCACACGGCCTCCCTCGCCGTCGGAGACTGCACCATCCGTGCCATCGACGGGGGGTGGCTTGGCGGGGGGGACCGTCGCCATGGGGTCTACAGCTCCTTGGGGCGCAGGACGTCGACCAAGCCCCACGCATCCGGCTCCACCGCCATGTTCCACGGCACGGGCTCCCTACGCAGGAGCACGGCGTTGCCCGTGGTCATCCGTACGTGCTGGCCACAGAGAAGCTCGACCACGTCCTCCCACCCCGGGTTGTGGCCGATCACCAGGACGGTGTCCCCCTGAGAGCCTCCGACCGTCTGCACGAAGGGCATCCACCCCCCGAGATAGAGCCGGCGCGTGAACCGAGGCTCGAGACGGGTCTCCAGCTGGTCCTCCAAGCAAGACCACGTCTCCATCGTCCGGGCGGAGTCGCTGCACACGACCTCGTCAGGGGTCCAGCCGAGTTCGTCGAGTCGAGCCCCAATGCGCGGTGCGTCGCGACGCCCACGGGCGCTGAGGGGGCGCTGATGGTCCGGCAAGCCCAGGTGCTGGTCGCTCTTGGCGTGGCGCATCACCACCAGGCGAAGGAAGGGTGCGTGGGTCACAGAAGCTTCCCCTTGAACTCCCCTGCATTGCGAACAAGCAGGGTCGCGGGCAGTTCCTCCAGCAGCTCGACCATGCGTTCCGCGTAGACGGCCTCCTGGCCCTTGGGGGGCGTACCCAAGCCGAGCATGACGAGGTCTGCGTCCTGGCTGTGCTCGGCGATGACCTTCCGGACCGGACGCTCGGCTGGTTTCTCGATGACATGCACGCTCACGTCGATGCGCACCTCCGGGAGGAGCTGATCGAGCTCTCGCGAGCGCTCGGCAGCCTGCGCCTCGTCGTCGACCACCGATTTGAGTTGGATGCGAGCTCCCCGCCACTCGCTGGACACGGTCAGGAGGTGCGCGAGCAGCAACATCAAGTCGCCGTTGTTCTGTTTTCCAGCCCACCACAGCACGATGCACTGCTCTCCGGCCCCGCGCCGCTTGACCATGGCTGGAGGCAGGTACACCAAGGTCGACTTGTGCAGCGTCGTCATCTGGGCGGACAGCGCGACGAGCTCCGCGAGCCGCTCGGACCCCTGCTCGATGCGGTAGCCGAACATCACCGTGTTCGACTGCAGGCCCGCCATGCCGTTGGCCTGCGCGATGACCGCGGCCGCACCGCGAGGCTCGGGGCACACGGCGACCTCGGCGAAGGCCTTCATGTGCTCGGCGTCCAGCAGGCGTCGGTCCTGGGCCAAGATCTCGTCGGGCCGCGGACCACTGCCGTCGAGCTCGCCGGCGACGACGTGCACGAGGGTGACGATGCCGCGGTGCTGTCCCACCTGTTCCGCCATCTCCAGTGCCGGGAGGTCTTCCTTGATGTCCTCGGAGAGCACGAGCACGTGGGGGCGCCAGTTCCGTGGGTCCTGACGGGTCGCGCGGAGCTGGAGCAGCGCGAAGCGGGCACCGGTCAGCAGGAGGCCGGAGCGGGCATCCCCCCAGGTCGTCTCGAGGGAACGACGAGAGAGGAACAGGAAAATGCCCGCTTCGAACAGCAGCGCGAACACACAGGCCAGCGGGTTGATGAGGAACATCGCGCCGAAACACCCGACCGCACCGAACAAAGAGAAGGCCCAGCCCACGCGGATGCGCGGACGGAAGCTCGGATCCCCGATCAGGGTCTCGAGGAAGGCGACGCCGTTGAGCGCCCCGTAGGTCGTCAGGAAGAACACGGTGACGGTCGACGCCACCGCGTTGAGGTCCGGCAGGAGCAACGCCACCAAGAATGCCAGGCCCCCAGAGAGGCGAACCCCGAACAGCGGCTCGCCGGTCTCCTCGTCCAGCTCGCCCAGCGCCCGCGGCACCAGGGCGTCGTCGGCGAGGGCCTGCAGCGTGCGAGGTGCCGAGAGGATGCTTCCGAAGGCGGACGAGAGCACGGCCCCCGCCATCCCTGGCAGCACGAGCCAGGCACCGCCCACCGCCACCCGGGTCCAGATCAGGTTGTCGCCTCGAAGCAGCTCGCCGCCCGCCGCGTGCCCGAGCACGAACGGAAGCGACAGGTACACCACGCTCCCCACCACCACGGCAGAGATGACGCCCATCGGGATGCTGCGCGACGGGTCCTCGAGGTCGCCAGACAACGAAAGCCCGGTCAACACGCCAGTGACGGCGGGAAAGAAGACCGCGAAGACCTCCCAGAACCCAGCTCCCATCGGGCCCGCCGCGGTCCATGGCCCAAAGTAGGGCACCTGAGGGCCGTGCCAATCCACGCCGAACACGAAGGCCAGGATCGAGATGGCGATCAACCCCATGATGGGGATCTGGGCTTTGAGGGTCATCTCGGTGGACTTGGCCGCCACCACGGTCACGCCCACGATGATGGCGCACGCCATGACCTTGAGCACCAGCGGTGGCACGTCGACCACGAGGGTGGTGATCTCCGCCAGACCATACGCATACAGCGCAACGGACAGCACCTGGGACAGGTACAGCGGGATGCCGATGGCTCCCCCGACCTCGAGACCGAAGCTCCGGCTGATGAGGAAGTACGCCCCGCCGACGCCGACCCTCATGTTGGTGGCCAGGGAGCTCATCGAGAGCGCCGTCACCAGCGTGATGGAGTTGGCGAGCAGCACGATGAGGAAGGCCCCCACCATGCCTGCGTTCCCAACGACCCATCCCATGCGCAAATACATGATGACGCCGAGGATGGTGAGCACCGTCGGCGTGAACACCCCGATGAAGGTGCCCAACTTCGGCGCACCGAGGGTGCCAGCCCCATCTGGGCCCATTCCGGAGGGGCCCGGGCCCTTCATCGCTGGGCTTGCGGCATCGCTCACCGCGCCACCTCGGCGGCCGAACCCCGAGTCCAGCGGCCGTCGGATTCCCGCTGGAACACTTGGGTGGGCCAGTAGCGCAGGTCGAGCTTGAGGGTCTGCACCATCTCACTGCCGTCGAGCTTCTCCAGGGTGACCCGGACCGCGGCGCGGTCTCCCTTGCCCTGGATCGCCGCGAGCAGCGCGTCGAGGTCGGGCGTGGGCTCGTCGTCGATGGCCACGATGCGCCGCGTCGGACGAAGTCCATAGCGAGAGCCCGGCGACCCGTACCAGAGCCAGGCGATGTAGACGCCCTCTGCCACGAAACCTTGCTGGGCCTCTACTTCTTCGTGGGGCTCGTGCAGCAGCAGCCCGGCCCAGCTCACGACGCGCTCGATGCCAGTGCCGTCGAGGGCAAGGGTGTCGAACGAGATCTGCAGTTCCTTGCCGTCCCGAAGCACCGTGACGGTGATGGAGGGCTTGCGGGTGGCGACCTCGACTTCTTGCATGCGTGTCAGCACCTTGCCATCGACCTCGAGGAGCAGATCGGTCTCCCGCACCTCCCCGGTGGCGGGGGCATCGCCGTGGACCCGTCGGATCTCCAGGACCTGCCTGCGCTCGGGGTCATGTTCGAGGATGGCCCGAATGCGCGTGTCGGACAGCCCACGCTCGCGGGCGCTGGCGAGGTCGAGGGCGCCGACCTCGAAGCCGGGGGCGCGAACCACCGGCTGCTCGCCGGCGAGGATGATGTCGAGGTCCGGCTTCACGAACAAGGTCGGCATGCCGTAGAACGAGCGGTCTTCGTCCCGCTGATCCAGGAAGCTGGCCCACATCGCGACGACCCGACCCTTGCGGTCTGCGAGGACGCCTCCGAGGGCATTCTCGACGCCGTCCGCCCACAACCCCTCGATGTTGATGTCGCGGTAGCGGGGGGTGCCGGATGCGCCGAGGGACAGCGCCTCGATCCAATCGACCTTTGCCTCTGCGGTCACCAACTCTTGTGCGCGGTTCAGCCCCACTTGCCACAGCTTGTCGCCCTCTTCGAGAGGCTCGATCCGGAGCTCAGCGGCGACGATGTCGAGGCCGGCGATGGCCTTTGGATCCACCCGGACGACGGCCCAGTTGTGGATGGGGTGGAGGAAGTGGAGGGTGCCAGGAACCCGTACGGTGCCCCCAAACGTGACCCAGATGTCGCCGAGGGACACCGGGACGGTGTCGCGGTCGACGAAGATCAGACCCTTCTCCACATCGACGACGGTCCCGACGCCGACGTAGTTGAAGTCCTTGACGCCCGCGGTGGCGTACGGCACGTCGAACTCGACGATGGTCATGGCCCGGGCCAGCGCGCGTGCAGCTCGGTTGTCGCCTTCAGCGGTCAGCACGGAGGCCGCAGCAGGCTCTTCCTGGGCCGTGGGCGGGGCCGGGCTCTCCTCGCAGGGCCAGACCCCCGCTTCGTCTCGGGTGCAGCGCTGCATGGTGAACCACGTGCGGTCCATCGTGACCACGGATTCGTACGAGCGCCGAGGGTCGTTGACCATGTCGAAACGCACGCGGAAACGTTCCCCATCGGCCTTGTTCTCCAGCTGCTGCTGGACGGCGACCAGGTCCGGCGTGGCGACCCCGTCGATGTGGGACAGGATGGCGCCGCCGGGCACGTCGCCCGCGCTCCACATGTACCCAGGCATCGCCAAGTAGGCGCCCTGAACCGGGCGGTGGTGGTTGCGGGCCTGGTGGTAGGAGAGGTCGTGGAGCACGCCTCGTCCGACCTCGAGGTAGGACGAAGGACTGATCGCGTGCAGGTCGCCCACGGGGAGCGCTACGTCGAGGGCTCGGCCTCCGCGCTCCACCGAGAGCGTGACCTCCTTGCCCACGGACTCGTCGAGCAAGGCCTCCAGGCTCACGAAGTCGAACAGCATCTCGCCGTCCACGGCCACCACGACGTCGCCAGGACGAAGGAGCCCGTCCGCTGGTCCGCCGGGAACCACCTCGTTGACGACCATGAGGCCCGTCTGTTCGGGCGGCATGGCTGCGCGGACTCGGGCCTCCGTCTCCGGCTGCAGACCAAGCCGCACGACCTCGTCGAAGGGCACGTACACCAACAAGGTCTGCAGGGTCCCTCGGGTGATGGGCTCTCCATCCTGGAGCTTCTTGAACGCCCGCTGCACCCTCGGCAGCGGAAGGTAGAAGCTGCTGGCGGCCTGGGTGGCCCCCCCTGCATTCAGCGCCACCACGTCGCCGTCGATGTCGATCACCGGCGAGCCCGACGAGCCCCCAGAGGTGTTGGACGCCGCCTGGATGTAGAAGGTGTTGAAGTCGTTGTAGGTGTTGCCGCCGTAGCTCGGCGCGTTCCGGTCGAGGCGAGCGAGGGTGCCATCGAGGATGCTGATCTTCTCGCCCGCGTCGTTGCCCACCACGCGAATCTCGGTGCCCAGCTTGGCCCCAGCGGGGTCGAGGGAGAGCTCCTGCACGGGCATGTGCTTCACGGTGCAGGGATCGAACCGGTAGAAGCCGAAGTCGTGGACTGGGTCGCGGTAGACCGGCGTGAGCTCCACTTCCTCGTTGTCGAGGAAGACGGCCTCGGCCACGACGGGGCCGTCGTGGACCATGTGCCGGTTCGTCAGCAAGATGCCTCGCTCCGCGTCGACCACGAAGCCCGTGCCTTGCGAGTTGCTGGCCGACTCGGTGTCGAAGTCTCTCGTGGCGGTCACCCGGATCGATACGACCGAAGGAATGACCCGTTCGAGGGTCGCCTCCCAGGCGTCCGATGGCCGGCTAGAGGTAGATGGAGCCTGGGCGAAGCCCGGCGCGGTCAGGGCCAGCAAGGCCAGAGCGAATGTCGACATGGGCCCCGGTTATCACGCTCATCCTGAGGACACGGCCCCAGCGCCACTCCTGTGGGGTGTCGGAGGTGGGGAGCCCGACGGCGTCGATTTCATGAAGGCCCGTGCGTTGGCGGTTATCGTGCTTGCCTTCGCGAGGAATGGGCCCTCCCGCCTCGCCTTCCCGGGCCGAAAGACAAGGCCCTCCCGAACGACGACCGTTCGGCATCTTCTGGAGACCACGTTGAGCGACGACCAGCCGTCCACCGACGGCGAGCACCCCCCCGAGGGCTCGGACTACGTGTCCGACCGCGCCTTTGCCGACTTCCCCATCCGCGCCGAGACGTTGAAGGGCATCCTTGAGCTCGGCTACGACACCGCCACTCCGGTTCAGGCGGCCACCATCGAGCCTGCGGTCGCCGGCCGCGACCTCCTCGTCCGTGCCAAGACGGGCACCGGCAAGACCGCCGCCTTCTGCGTCCCCATCGTCGAGCGCTGCGAAGACGGCACCCGGGTCCCGCAGGCGGTCATCCTGGCCCCCACCCGCGAGCTCGCCCAGCAGATCGCCGAGGAATGCGACGCCATCGCGAAGTACCGCGACCTCACCCTCGCCGTGCTCGTGGGCGGCCTGGCCATCGGTCCCCAGGAGAAGATCCTGGACGACGGCGCCGAGATCATCGTCGGCACCCCCGGGCGCATCCTCGACCACATGCGCCGCAAGAACCTCGACCTGTCGAGCGCAAACATGCTGTGCCTCGACGAGGCCGACGAGATGCTGTCCATGGGCTTCTTCCAGGACGTCACCAAGATCATCGACGCGACCGGCGACGACCGACAGGTGCTGCTCTACAGCGCCACCATCTCGTCCGACACCCAGCGCATCGTCGACAAGTACCTGAAGGACCCGGAGAACATCCGCCTGTCCACCGATGGCGACAACGTCGACTCCATCACCCACATCGTCTACGAGACCGGCCCCGACATGCACCGCGTGCGAGCGCTGCTGTACTTGCTCGATCTGGAAGACCCGACCTCCGCCATCATCTTCTGCAACACGCGGGAAGACACGGCCACGGTCGCGTCGTTCCTCGACCGTCAGGGCCTCGACGTGCAGCTGCTCTCGGGCGAGCTGTCCCAGGCACGCCGGTCTCAGGTCATGGCGAAGGTCAAGGCCGGCGACGTGCGCTTCCTCGTCTCCACCGACGTGGCCAGCCGCGGCATCGACATCTCGGACCTGTCCCACGTCATCAACTACTCGCTGCCCTTCGAGGCCCCGGTCTACCTGCACCGCACGGGACGGACCGGCCGCATCGGCAAGGAGGGCACGGCCATCAGCCTGGTCGGTGGCCCCGACCTCTCCATGCGCCGCACCCTCGAGACCACCCACAACATCAAGTTCGTCGAGCGGAAGCTGCCCGAGGAAGAAGAGGCCGTGCGCTACCGGGTCGACCGGCAGTCCAAGCAGATCCGCGCCGCGATGGGCAAGCTGGTCTTCGAGTCGTACCTGCCGACCGTGCGGGCCCTCAAGGAGCGCCCCGACGGTGACGCCATCTTGGCCGCGGCGCTGCGTGCGTTCTTCCAATGGGATCGGCAACGGAAGATCGACATGGGCAAGCTGGACTCGGTGGGCGAGCTCATCCAACAGCGCAACGACAAGCTCGACAAGCGCGACCGCAATCGCCGAGGTGACCGCGACCGTGGGGGCCGAGGCGACCGCGACCGTGGGGGCCGTGGCGACCGCGACCGCGGGGGCCGTGGCGATCGCGACGGCGGCCGCAAGAGCGACGACCGCAAGCGCGACGACAAGAAGGGCGATCGCAAGCGCGACGACAAGAAGGGCGACCGAAAGCGCGAGGAGAGCACCGACATCGGTGAGCTCGACGCGCTGCTCCTTGCGGACGCGCCCGCCGCCGGCGAGGCCAAGAAGAAGAAGCGCCGCAAGCGGACCAAGAGCAAGGCCGACAGCGTTGCTCCGGAGAGCAAGAAGGCCGTCGATGACCTCGACGCCTTGCTCATCGCGGACTGATGGCTCCGGCGGCCGAGCGAAGCCGGAGCCCGTCGGCGGGTCTTCACCATGGCGTGCGCCTTCTCGAGAGGCTGCTCGACGCGGATGGGCCCGTGTTGCTCACAGGTCCAATGGGGCCCGACGGCGACAGCTTGGGCGCGTGCCTCGCGCTCGCGCGGGTGCTGGCGGCTGCTGGGGTCGAGACCACCGTCGCCGCGGATGCCGCGGCCCGGTACCGTCCCCTCCCCGGCTTCGAACGGCTCGTGCCCGACGATGCGCTTCCCCCGACGTCATGGGCTGCGGTCGTCATCCTCGACGGGGACAGGCATCGACTCACGCCTCCGGTCGCTCGTGCGTTTCGGGAGGCCCGCTTTCGCGGCATCGTGGACCACCACCGCTCCACCAAGCCGGACGGCTACGACGTCTACTGGCTCGACCCTGCGGCCAGCTCCGCCAGCGAGATGCTGTGCGAGCTCCTGGAGTTCCGGGGCATCCCGCTCGACTCGGGCATCGCAGCGCTGCTCTACGCGGGCATCGCATTCGACACGGGGAACTTCCGCTACTCCAACACGAGCCCATCGACCCTGCGCCGTGCCGCCCTTCTCCTGGAGAAGGGCTTCGATCATGCCGCGCTGGTGGCTACGATGCTCGTCGAGCGGCGCTGGGAGGCCCTGCAGCTCGCCTCGGAGGTCTACCGGCAGTGCGAGCGAGCGTGCGACGGGCAGCTGGCCTTCGGTCGCGTCCCGCTGTCGGAACACGAGCGTCTCGGCCTCGTCCCAGGCGACCTCGAGGGCCTCGTGGACGACTTGGTTCACATCGCCGGTGTCCACGTGGCGTGCCTGATCATCGATCGGCCGGGAGGTGGCGTGAAGCTCTCCCTTCGCAGTCGTAGCCACGTCGACGTTGCCTCCATTGCCGAGGCCCTCGCGCCTTCTGGTGGGGGGCATGCCAAGGCGGCTGGCGTCCTGCTGGACGGCGACCCAGATGCCCTCGACCTAGAGGTGCGTCGCAGGGTGTCGGCGCGGGTCGCCGAGCAGTCCCTTCCCGCCTGAGCGGGGTGCGTCACTCCACGAGAAGCGGTGCATCCGGGCGCGTCACGTCGCCATCGGCGTGTTCGATCACCACGAGGAGCTCGCCCACGGGTGAGGCGGTCGCCACCTCGACCACCAGAACGAGCCGACCGGGACCATCGTTGGCCCAGGTCTCGAGGGTCGCGTCCGGCTCCCCGTACAGCAAGACGGCGGTCACGTCGTCGAGATCGTCGCTGGACGAGTCGACGAACACGACGGTGCTGCCCACGCCTACGCGGTCGGGCGTCAGGACCAAGCCGAGCTCGTCGAGGGGCTCGTCCGGGCTGGGTTCATCGGGGTCTGGCGCTACGTCATCGTCGTCGGGCCGGGTCCGCGGCGCCTCGTCCCGGGAGTCCTCGGCTTCCGCGCCAGCGCCGCCCGTGTCGACGATCACATCCTCCACCGCGCAACCGAGCAGGCCGACGAGACCAAAGCAGACCATCCAGAGCCGAGTGTCCATGAGAACCTCCACGTCCACACCGACGGACGGGGGCGCTCTCCATTCGACCGAAGGGCCTCGCGACGAGGCTCAGGCGTCGGCTGGAGGCATGAGCAGGCTTGGCTCGTTCAGCCCGAGGGACGCCAGGGCAGCGTGGTAGCGGTCTTCCGGGGGCGTCGAGAAGACGAGGTCGGCGTCCAAGTCGGCGAACAACCACCCCCCCTGCTCGATCTCGCGGTCCAGCTGCCCGGGGCCCCAGCCTGCGTAGCCGAGGCAGAGCAGAAGCGGTGCTCCGCCGCGAATGAGTCGAACCAAGGCGTCTTGGCTGCGGGTGATGGCGAGCCCCTCTGGCAGGACCCAGCCTTCATCGTCGTCGACCCTTCCTTGGGTGACCACCGTGCCCGAGTTGACCTCGACCGGGCCTCCCCAGCCAATCACCGCCTGCTCGTAGGGCGACAGGTCCGTTCCCGGACCCACTTCCACCACATCGACGAGCCGGTGGTCGATGGGCCGATTCACGACGACCCCGATGGCTCCGTCCTCGTCGTGGCGCCAGACCAACACGACGGTGCGGTCGAACACGCCGTCCCGCATTTGAGGTGCGGCCACGAGGAAGGTGGGCTCCATCGTCAGCCTCCACCGAAGAGGTAGCCGACGGACACCTCCACCATCGACAAGGACGTGCCAGGACTGTTCACGCCCTCGGCCCAAGCGCCACCGAGGAGGGAGTGCCAGACGTAGGCGGCCTCGATGCGCAGTGGAACGGTCGGGACCGCCACCCCTGCCCCGACCACGGCGGCGGGGCCGACCGCCACGCGGCCCGTCTCGCGACCGGTCGGGCCGTCTGCGTCCGCGCCTTCACAGGCCACGCTCACAGCACAGGTGAGCACGTTGTTCTCGGCCGCACGGGCCCGCGGCCAGAGCTGGGCGAGTCCGAATCCCAGCTCACCAAGGAGGTACGGCCGAACGGCGTCGTGGGGTCCGAGATGGGCCTCGCCTCCGATCAGGGCCGTCCCGTAGAAGGCCGATCCGCGCAGGGTTCCCCGCTCTACGCATGGGGCTTCCCCAGCACCAGCGCACAGGTCTGTGAGGTCGAACATGGCCTTGCCCTGGCTGTAGCCAGTGCGGAAGCCAGCCCGGAGCTGGCTGCGTTCGGTGATCGGCCGGCGAGCGTGCACAGAGACACCAAACCCGAAGCCCCCACTGGGAATCGCCGTGATGCCGCTCTCTGGGTCCGCGTTCTCGTAGCCGTCGGGCACGGCCTGACCTGCGGTCATGCTTCCCCCGAGGGCGACGCCCACGGTGACCGGCTGGGCATCCCCAGCGAGCGCCACGCTCGCTGGGAGCGAACACGCCAGGAGCAAGACGGCTCCAGCGAGAGAGAACCGGGGGCTTGTCACGAGCAGGGACTGCATGGAGTGGCGACCTCTTCGACCGGCCCGTGGTGGCCGTCCCCGGGACTATACGTCACGAGAAACCGTAGGGGGGAGCCGACGCCCAGCAGGGAGTGGCCTGCGGGCGAGGTCGCTGTGTTCAGGCCACGGATGCGGCGGGGGTCGGCTCGTCGTCGCGCCAGTGGGCCAGCAATGCGGCCTCGTCCAGGAGCACCAGCCGCTTGCCGTCGACCTCCACCCAGCCTGCCCGGCGCAGAGCGAGCAGCGCGAGCGTGGTGGTCTCCCGAGTGACACCGATGAGGGAAGCGATCTCGCGATGTGGTAGGCGGAGCGGCAAGATGACGCCGCGGCTGTCACGGACGCCGAACGTGTCCGCCAGTTCCAGCAGGAGAGCGGCCAGCCGCGCAGAGGCAGAGCGGTGCATCCAGGCGCCCAGGCGATCCTCCAGCCAGAGCGAGCGGCGAGCCACGGCGGTGCCGAGGGCCAACGCGAAGGGAGCGCTCGACTCGGCGGCTCGGACGAGCGCCGCTCGAGGGATGCGCAACACAGTGCTCTGCTCCCATGCCTCCAGGGTGCAGCTCGCAGTCGAGGCTTCTCTCGGGCCGAGCAAGCGCTCCACGCCGAGGACCGCTCCCTTGCCGTGCAAGCCCAGGGTCACCGGTCGTCCGCAGGCTCCGTCCGGTGCGGGGCGGGCCTCGCGCAGGACCCCACGACGAATCACCACGCACTCCGAAACAGGCTCGCCGACGCGCCACAGGGCCCCTCCGCGCGGCACCTCCAGCAATCGTGCGGCATCGAGTACGCGCGCCAGCAGCTCTGGCGCCAGGTCCGCGAACGGCGGCCGTTGGGTCAGGAACACCTGCAGGCTACGCTTCATCCTCACTCCTCCGCGGTGCATCGTCCGCGCGCATCTTCAGGATCCCTCGGTGGCCTCCCGCATTCCATCGCCCTTCCCTTTCCCATCGGACGACCCCATGGCCGACCCTGTGCAGGCCATCGTGTTGGCCGCCGGATCCTCTCGGCGCATGGGCTCGCCAAAGGCGCTGCTGAGCTGGGGCGACACCTCCCTGGTGGTGGCCCACGTCGCGGCATTTCGCGCAGGAGGGCTCCGCGTCGTCGTGGTGGTGGCCTCGGACCAAGACCCCGCTGCGCTCCTGGCGGCTCGCGCTGGAGCGGCCGTGATCTCCACGGAGGGCCCTACGGCCAGCCCGTTCGCCTCGCTCGCGGTGGCGCTGCGCTCCATGAAGACACCCCACGGCGTGTACGTCACGCCCGTGGATGTACCGCCGGCGCCTCCAGTGGTGCTCGACGCGCTTTCCTCTCCCACCAACCAGGTCCCGGTGGGACCCGACCAACGGGAGGGACATCCTGTCCGTCTCGACGCAGCGACCTGCACCCGCGTCCGGCAAGGAGCCGAACCGGCCGAAGGACTTCGCAGCCTGCTCGCCGCTGCGAATCGTGTGAATGTCCCGTCCTCGGTAGGCACCGACTTCGACACGCCAGAGGCGTGGAATCAGGCCCTTCGATCGGAGGAGGAAGGGAATGGCTAGGGGCGGACTCGAACCGCCGACAACCCGGGTATGAACCGAGTGCTCTAACCAGCTGAGCTACCCAGCCGAACCGCCGGTGAGGTAACGCGAACGTCTGTCCTCGTCACGTCCCCAACAGGAACGTGAGGGTCAGTCCGGTCAGGAAGCCGGCGAGGAACAGGACACTACCCGCGACGATCCGCAGGGCTCGGAGCGCGCCGGGGTGAGCTTCGAACCACGGATGTCGATCCTCTGGATCGGTCCACAGGGAGAGGAGCGTGTCGGGGCGCACCAGCAGCTGGAAGTACGCCACACCGAGCACAGCTGTCACGGCCGTCATCGCGCCCACGATCCAGGGTTCCATGTCGCTCGTTAACGCCCGAGGGCTTCACGGCACCATGACGCATTGAAGGAGGCAGGTGGGCCTCCAGCATCCTAAGGATGTCGTCTTCGGCCGTGTTACCCGTGCCGACAGCATTCAATGTGAGGGCATTCATGTCGTACGCCTCGAAGTCGTTTCTCTCCCTTTCTGCGGCGCTGGCGCTCCTCGCCGCCCCCGCCGCCGAGGCGGCCGACAACCGGGCGGCCAAGCCTGAAATGCGCGTGAAGCTCCCGGAGTGGGGCCTCAACACCGAAATCTGGGACTTTCCCAGCGGCCTGCGCATCATGTTCCAGCACGACGACAGCCACGACACCGTAGGGGTGTACTCGGTCGTCAACCACGGTTCTGCCGACGACCCGCAGGACCTCGCCGAGGTGGCTCACTTCGTGGAGCACACGTGGTTCCGCTCGGTCCACGGCGAGCTGCCCCCCGTCATGGACGTCATCCAGGACATCGGTGCCGTGTTCAACGCCACCACGCACAACGACTTCACCGACTACCAGACCTTCGCTGGCAAGGACTTCCTTCCGCTGCTGCTGCGGCTCGAGTCCCTCCGCATCACCGAGCCCTACATCGGTGTGACCGAGGACCAGATCACGGTCGAGCGCGAGGTCATCCGCAACGAGTGGCGTCGCCGCAACGAGCAGTCGTCTGCCCTGTTCGCCAACTACATGAACGAGGCGGTCTACCCTGAGGGCCACGGCTACCACGTGTCCTCGACCCACACGACGATCGACAACATCAAGCTGAAGGACCTCCAGAAGTTCTTCGACGACTACTACAAGCCTGATGAGATCACCATCTTCGTGGTTGGCGACATCCCCACCTCCCCCGTGGAGCAGATGTCCATCATCCTCGAGAACTTCGACCTCGCGGTCCTCGACGAGAACCTCACCTCGGATGACCTCTACATCATCCCGCGTCCGGGCATCGAGAACCCCGATCCGACCAACCCTGCCCACGTGCTCACGGGTGCGTTCGACCCGGCCGATCGCGCGAAGGAGGCGACCGAGCGGAACTTCTACCCCCGCACCGACCCCGGCAGCCGCAAGGCCCGCATCAGCGAAGACCGTCCGCCGGTGCCGGAGCTGGGCTCCGCCGAAGTGCTGACCCGCCAGTGGCCGCAGGACGACAAGATGGTCCTCGTGGGCTGGTCCCTCCCCGGTGGCTACCGGAATGATCACTGGAACCTCCAGCTCCTCGGCAACCTTGCGGGAAGCTACGTCCAGCAGGGCTTCTACGAAGACATCGACCGGGGCCGCATCGAGGAAGCATCGTGCGCCTCCTGGTCTGAGGTCACCAACACGACGTTCTTCTGCTACGCCGTCCTCAAGGACGAAAAGATGGACGCGGAGCGGGTGCGGGACCGGATCCTCGACCAGCTTCCCCAGCTGTGGAACCCCGAGAACGCCCAGTCCAACATGCTCGGTGGCTTCGCCTTCTGGCTGCCCAGGACCCGCAACCAGCTGCTCGCGCAGATGCTCGACCAGGTCGACACCTACATCGGCATCTCGGCCGGCCGCGCGTCCGACACGGCCATCCACACCCACTACACCGCCACGCCGAACTACTACAGCGCGGGCATGGAGCAGGCCTTCGCCATCGATGCCGGCACCATCAGCGACCTCGCGAAGCAGTACCTGAAGCGGGACCGGGCCGCGACCGTCGTGCTCGAGCCGTTGGCCGACGACGAGATCGACACCACGAGCGAGTTCAGCTCCTATGAGGGTGCCAGCGCCACCGACGTCGTGATCAACGCCTCCGACAACCTCGACTTGGTCACCAAGGACGACATCGAAGCCGCGTACGTCAAGCCCGATCTCGAGGGCATGCTCGACTTCAAGCTCGACAACGGCCTCCGCGTCATCGTCAAGCAGCACGGCGAGTCGCCCCTCGTCCAGACGTCGCTGTTCGTCAACCGCAACTACTGGGAGGAGGCCCCCTACACCTACTCCTTCGTCGCTGCGAACACGCGCTCGGTCGGCGTCGACCCTCTCCAGATCGCCACGACGGTGAACTACGTCGTCAACCCCGGCACCCCCGGGCTCTACCCCGGCTTTGGCCGCCCGCTGTACACCGGTGGTCTCGGCGTCGACGCTCTGGTCCTCACGGTCCGCACCCCCTCCGGCAACCTCGACTCCGGTCTGTGGATGCTGCGGGAAGAAGTGGAGACCGCGTCTCCGTACATCTCCGGCAAGGCTCGTTTCTACGAGAACGCGGAGAAGGCCCTGAAGGGCCAGTGGTTCGACCCCGAGTGGCACCTGTCTCGCGTGCGCAACGAGTTCCTCTACCCCAACCACTCGGCCGGTCGCACCACCACGTGGGACGACATTCAGGCCATCAAGGGCTGGGGCAACGCCGAGGTCAATACCTACCTCGAGCAGCACCTGCGCCCCGACAACGCCACCCTGATGGTCACCGGCGACCTCGACTACGACAAGGCCAAGGAGTTGGCCGAGCAGTACTGGGGTGGTTGGAAGTCCAAGTCGGATGCCGAGCCCGTGCCCGAGATGAAGAAGCCGGAGATGCCCTCCCAGGCCCCGCGGGTCATCATCCTCGACGAGCCCACCCGGACTCAGAGCCAGATGTACGCAAGCTGCCGCCTGAACGTGGACGGCCCCGAAGAGAAGCCGGCCGTCAGTGTGCTCGGCTCGCTCATGCGGAACCGGACCTTCCAGACCCTGCGGATCCAAGAGGGGCTCGCCTACTCCCCCGGCGCCTACACCAACGTCGGAGCCCATGGCGGCGGCGAGCTGACCTTCTACTCCCTGGCCACGAACGCCGGGGTCGGCCGCACGCTCGAGTTCTTCAAGCAGATGGTCGACGAAGTCAGCACCGGCGATGTCGACGCCACGGAAGTCACGCTCCACAAGCTGCGTCGCGCCCGGTCCACGGGCGTCTACCGTCAGTCGATCGCCCAGTTCACCAGCGCGCTGGTCGACGTCGTGAACGAGGACGCGGACTGGCCGCTCATCACGGAGGCTGGAAAGACCATCTCCGAGGTCGACAAGGACCAACTCACCAAGCTGCTGGAAGGCTGCTCCGACCACATGGTGGCCACCATTCAGGGTCCCAAGGACGTCATCACGCCCCAGCTCGACGAGCGTGGCATCGACTACGAGGTCCTCGAGTGGCAGTCCTTCGCAGAGGAGCTCCTCTGGACCCACGACCCGAAGGCCGCCAAGAAGCGCGAGAAGGACAAGCAGAAGAAGGCCAAGAAGTCCGACAAGAAGAAGGACAAGGCCGACAAGAAGGACGATGCCGACGAGGGCACCGACAAGGACGGCGAGGCCAGCGCCGAGTGACCGCTCCGAGACGGCCAACAGCCCCCGTCGGCTGAGCCATCCCCCCAGCGACCCCGCCCTCTCTCGAGGGTGGGGTCGCGTCGTTTCGCCAACGGGCGGCGAGCTTCCGAATGGGCCGACGAGCCTGTGTTGGCCGCGATGACAGAGCCGTGACACAGCCTCGGCTCTGCCACCTTATAGGTCCCGGGCGGCCCTCTAGGTGTCGCCGGAGGCGACGTGCAGGCAGGCAACCCGGACCGGAATTCTGCTACTCCACCTGCGGCTTCAGGCCACGCCGCGTCGCTGCCGAGCATCGGAATCTGGCGGTCCGGCACCTCCCTGCCGGCCTTTGACGCCGACGGCATTCGCGGCGCCCTGTCCGACCCACGCCAGCCGCTGCACCTCGTTGCAGGACCCGACGGCCGCGTGGGTGTCGCTACTGGCGGCGACCTCATTGGAGCAGACCAGGTCAACGGTGTGCCAACGTACCCCCTGCTCGGCACCCTTCCTCCCGTGTTCCCCGAGTGGCTGGGCGACCGCGCCTTCCTCGAGGCCCACCGGGTCCGCTTCCCGTACGTGACCGGGGCCATGGCGAACGGCATCGCCACCTCGGATCTCGTCATCGCCATGGCCAAGGCCGGCATGATGGGCTTCTTCGGCGCAGCGGGACTCACGGTTCCCCGCATCAGCGACGGCCTCGACCGCATCGAAGCGGAGCTCGGCGGCACCGGGCTGCCGTGGGGCAGCAACCTCATCCACGCGCCCAACGAGCCGGCCGTCGAGAAGGCCACCGTCGAGCTGTACCTTCGGCGAGGGGTTCGGCGAGTCTCTGCGGCGGCCTACATGGGGCTCAACCCCATGGTGGTCCGCTACGCCTACTCCGGCGTCCGCGAGCTCCCCGACGGTCGCATCCATCGCGACAACTACCTGTTCGCCAAGATCAGCCGCCCTGAGGTCGCCCGGCGCTTCCTCGCACCGGCGCCGGACAGCATCCTCGACGGCTTGGTCGCTGCCGGCGAGCTCACCGCCGACGAGGCGCGCATCGGCCGCAAGCTGCCGGTCGCCGAGGACATCACGGTGGAGTCCGACTCCGGTGGACACACGGACAACCGCCCACTCGGCGCCCTGTTCCCCACCATCGTGTCGGTGCGCGACGAGATGATTCGCACCCACGGCTTCACACGTCCCATTCGCATCGGCGCCGCCGGTGGGCTCGGCGCTCCGTCGGCCGTGGCCGCGGCCTTCCAGATGGGCGCTGCCTACGTCATCACCGGCTCCGTCAACCAGTCGGCCATCGAGTCCGGCCTCTCGCCCTACGGCAAGCAGCTCCTCACCAACGTGGGCCTCGCCGACGTGGTCATGGCCCCCGCCGCCGACATGTTCGAGCTCGGCGTGAAGGTCCAGGTGCTGCAGCGCGGCACCATGTTCGGCGTGCGCGCCCAGAAGCTCTACGAGACCTACGGCGCCTACCCGTCCATGGACGCCATCCCCGCGGCCGAGAAGGCCAAGCTCGAGAAGCAGGTCTTCCAGGGCCCGATGAGCGACGTCTGGTCGCGCTGCGAGAGCTTCTTCGCCGAGCGCGACCCCCATGAGCTCGAGCGCGCCAACAAGGACCCGAAGCACAAGATGGCTTTGGTCTTCCGTTGGTACCTGGGGCTGTCCTCCAAGTGGGCCATCGCCGGCGAAGACGGCCGGCAGCTCGACTACCAGATCTGGTGTGGCCCCGCGATGGGCGCCTTCAACGACTGGGTGAAGGGTTCCTTCCTCGAGCCCGCCGAAGCCCGTACTGCGGTCCAGATCGCCCGCAACCTCCTCGAGGGGGCCGCCGTCGTCACCCGCGCGCAGCAGCTGCGCAGCATGGGGGTCGCCGTGCCGTCCGCCGCCTTCACCGTTTCTCCTCGCCCGCTCTCCTGAGGCCGTCCATGACCATCCACGACCCCAAGAAGACCCCCATTGCCGTCGTCGGCGTCTCCGCCATCTTCCCAGGTAGCGTCGACAAGACCGGCTTCTGGAATGACATCGTCGCGGGCAACGACCTGGTCGGTGACATCCCCGAGAGCCACTGGCTCGTCGACGACTACTACGACGAGGACATGAAGGCCCAGGACAAGACCTACGCGAAGCGTGGGGCCTTCCTCTCCGATGTGCCCTTCGACCCTCTGGAGTGGGGCGTCCCGCCGAGCATCGTGCCAGCCACCGACACCACCCAGCTCATGGCCCTCATCGTGGCCAAGCGGGTGCTGCAGGATGCCCTCGGCAACTTCCAGGACGCCGACAAGTCCCGCACCAGCGTCATCCTCGGCGTCACGAGCGCCCAGGAGCTGCTCGGCACGATGGTGAATCGTCTCCAGCGTCCCGTGTGGAAGAAGGCCCTGCGGGAGCTCGGCTACGCCGAGACCGAAGTGCTCGAGATCTGCGAGCAGATCGCGGGCAACTACGTGCCTTGGCAGGAGTCCACGTTCCCCGGGCTGCTTGGCAACGTCGTCGCCGGCCGCATCGCCAACCGCCTCGACCTTGGCGGCACCAACTGCGTGACCGACGCTGCATGCGCCAGCTCCTTCTCTGCCATCTCCATGGCGATCAACGAGCTCTGGCTAGGCCAGTCCGACATGGTGGTCAGCGGCGGCTGCGACACCATGAACGACATCTTCATGTACATGTGCTTCAGCAAGACGCCGGCCCTGTCTCCATCGGGCGAGTGCGCACCGTTCAGCGACAAAGCCGACGGCACCCTCCTCGGCGAGGGCATCGGCATGGTCGCGCTCAAGCGCCTCGAAGACGCCGAGCGCGATGGCAACCCCATCTACGCCGTGCTCCGCGGGCTCGGCAGCAGCTCCGATGGCCGCAGCAAGAGCGTGTACGCCCCGGTGAGCAAGGGCCAGAGCAAGTCGCTGATTCGCGCCTACGACCAGGCCGGCTACCCCGCCAGCACCGTGGAGTTGGTCGAGGCCCACGGCACCGGGACGAAGGCGGGCGACGCCGCCGAGTTCGGTGGCCTGCGCATGGCCTTCGAGGAGAGCGAGCGCGAGGACACCCAGTGGTGCGCGCTGGGCACCGTGAAGTCCCAGATCGGTCACACCAAGGCCGCCGCCGGTGCTGCGGGCCTGTTCAAGGTCGTCATGGCGCTGCACCACAAGGTCCTGCCGCCGACCATCAAGATCGACAAGCCCAACCCCAAGCTCGAGATCGAATCGAGTCCGTTCTACTTGAACACCTTGGCGCGGCCCTGGATTCGGAGCTCCGACCACCTGCGCCGCGGGTCCGTCAGCTCCTTCGGCTTCGGTGGATCCAACTTCCATCTCGCCCTGGAGGAGTACGACGGGAACGGACGCCACGCAGACCGCTTCCGCACCCACGTGAGCGAGGTCGTGGTGCTCGGCGCAGACACCCCCGCCGCCCTGGCCAAGGAAGCCCGCGCCGTCGCCGGCCAGAGCACGCTGCCCGGCTACCACCTGTTTGCGGCCCACAGCAGCCAGCTTGCCTTCGACCCGAACAAGGCGGTCCGCCTCGCCGTCGTCGCCGACAGCGCCGAGGCCCTCGCCACGAAGCTAGAGCAGGCAGCGGGCCGCATCGACAAGGCACCCACCACGTCCTTCAGCATCCCGACGGGCCTGCACTACGCCGCTGACAAGGCGGCGCCGGGCAAGATCGGCTTCCTCTTCCCCGGTCAGGGCTCCCAGTACCTGCGCATGGGGGACGCGGTGGCGATGCACCACGACCAGGCTCGTGCGGCGTGGGACCTCTCCGCCGACCTCGACTTCGGTGGCACCGCACTGCACCAGGTCGTGCATCCGCCCCCCGTGTTCGACACAGCCTCCGAGACGGCCCTCGTCGACACCCTCCGGGCCACCGAGTGGGCCCAGCCCGCCATCGGCGTGGTGTCCCTTTCCCACCTCGGTCTCCTCGAAGCCCTCGGCGTGAAGGCCGACGTGGTCGCCGGCCACTCGTATGGGGAGATCAGCGCCCTGCATGCCGCGGGCGCCATCTCCGCCACCGACATGCTGCGCATCGCCCGCAAGCGGGGCGAGCTGATGGCCGAGGCGGCCGTGCTCGACGGGGCCATGACCGCGGTGCCTACCGATCTAGAGACCGTGCGTCCCTACGCCGCTGCCATCGAGGGCGCAGTCCTGGCCAACCACAACCACCACCAGCAGGTGGTCGTCTCCGGTCCCACCGCCGCCATCGATCAGCTCGAGAAGGACCTCTTGGCCGACGGCATCGAGGCCAAGCGCCTCAAGGTGGCCACTGCGTTCCACAGCCCCGTGGTCGCCGACTCGGTGGGGCCGTTCGCGGCATTCCTCGAAGGCATCGACTTCCAGCCGGTCACCCTGCCCTGCTACCACAACCCCGACGCCGTCTCCTACAGCGACGAAGCTGGCACCTACGGCGCGAAGCTCGCCGCCGCCGTTGCCCGGCCCGTGCGCTTCGTCGAGCAGGTCGAGAAGATGCACGCCGACGGCGTGCGCACGTTCATCGAGGTCGGTCCCGGCCACGTGCTCACCAACCTCGTCGGCGAGATCCTGGGCGACGGCGACTACACGGCCATCAACCTGGACCGTCGCAAGAAGAACGGCACGACCATCCTGGCCAACGCCCTGGGACGCATGGCGCTGGCCGGGGTCGCGCTCGACTTCGCGGCGCTCTGGGAGGGCTTCGCTCTCCCCATCGACCCGCACACCTTGCCCAAGCCCAAGATGGCCATGCCCATCAATGGCGCCAACTACGACAAACCCTACCCGCCCGTCGGTGGCCGAGCGGTCCTCCCGACCCCCAATGCCGTCCGCGTCGGCAAGGCCGCCAGCTACGGCCCTGCACCCCAAGTGGTCGAGAAGGTGGTCGAGAAGGTCGTGGAAGTGGCCGTCGAGAGGATTGTCGAAGTGCCGGTCCACGTGCCGGTCGCGGGGGGCGCCGCGTCCCAGGCCGCAGCACCGATGTCTGCCTCCTACGCTGCCCGCCCGCTGCCGTCTGCCCAGGGCCCCGTGGACGCCTCCTGGGTGTCCGCCTTCCAGGATGTTCAGCAGGCCACGGTCGACGCCCACACGGCCTACCAACACTCCATGGCCGATGCTCACACGGCCTTCCTGCGCACCGTGGAGGCGTCCCTGAACGCCTTGTCCGGCGCCATGCAGGGTGGCGCGGTGATGGATGCCGTCCCGACCGCCCCTGCGGCAACGTGGGCTGCTCCTGCCCCCGCGGCCGCCCCGGCCCCCGCCTACGCAGCGCCTGCGCCCGTCCCGGCACCCGCCCCGGTCGCCCAGGCGGCCCTCGCCGTTCCAGCGCCCGTCGCTGCCCCTGTCCCTGCCCCTGCCCCCGTCGCCGCTGCGCCGAGCCTCGATCTGCACGCGTTGCTCTTGGACGTGGTCGCGGACAAGACGGGCTACCCGGCAGAGATGCTCTCCGCAGAGATGAACCTCGAGGCCGACCTCGGCATCGACAGCATCAAGCGCGTCGAGATTCTCTCCGCCATGCGGGAGAAGGCCCCGAGCCTTCCCGAGGTGGATGCTGGCGCCATGGCCCAGCTCGCCACCCTCGGCCAGATCGTCGACCACATGGAGGCACAGCTGCCCGCAGGGGCCGCGTCCGCGGCGCCAGTGGTGGCGGCGGCTGTCGCCTCGGCGGGTCCCGATGTGGACCTTCACGCCCTGCTCATGGACGTGGTCGCCGACAAGACCGGCTACCCGTCCGAGATGCTCTCCGCGGAGATGAACCTCGAGGCCGACCTCGGCATCGACAGCATCAAGCGCGTCGAGATTCTCTCCGCCATGCGGGAGAAGGCCCCGAGCCTTCCCGAGGTGGATGCTGGCGCCATGGCCCAGCTCGCCACCCTCGGCCAGATCGTCGACCACATGCAGGCCCAGCTGCCCGCAGGGGCCGCGTCCGCGGCGCCAGTGGTGGCGGCGGCTGTCGCCTCGGCGGGTCCCGCTGTGGACCTTCACGCCCTGCTCATGGACGTGGTCGCCGACAAGACCGGCTACCCGTCCGAGATGCTCTCCGCAGAGATGAACCTCGAGGCCGACCTCGGCATCGACAGCATCAAGCGCGTCGAGATCTTGTCCGCCATGCGGGAGCGCGCTCCGAGCCTTCCCGAGGTGGATGCTGGCGCCATGGCTCAGCTGCAGACCCTCGGGCAGATCGTCGACTACATGCAGAGTCAGCTTCCTGCGGCGACCGCGGCCCCCGCGAGTGCCCCCGCGGCCGCTGCGCCGTCCATCGACTTGCACGCCTTGCTCATGGACGTGGTGGCCGACAAGACCGGCTACCCCGCCGACATGCTCGCGCCAGAGATGAACCTCGAGGCCGACCTCGGCATCGACAGCATCAAGCGCGTGGAGATCTTGTCCGCCATGCGGGAGAAGGCCCCGAGCCTCCCCGAGGTCGATGCCGGCGCCATGGCCCAGCTGCAGACCCTCGGGCAGATCATCGAACACATGGAGGCACAGCTCCCTGCGGGTCCATCGGCCCCCACGGCCGCCCCCACGGCCGCTGCGCCGTCCATCGACCTGCACGCCCTGCTCATGGACGTGGTCGCCGACAAGACCGGCTACCCTGCCGACATGCTCGCCCCGGAGATGAACCTCGAGGCCGATCTCGGCATCGACAGCATCAAGCGCGTCGAGATCTTGTCCGCCATGCGGGAGCGCGCCCCGAGCCTCCCCGAGGTCGACGCGGGCGCCATGGCCCAGCTGCAGACCCTCGGCCAGATCATCGACCACATGCAGGCCCAGCTCGGTCCGGCCTCCGCTCCGGCGGCAGCTGCCCCGGCCCCTGCAGCTGGCATCGACTTGCACGCCTTGCTGATGGACGTGGTCGCCGACAAGACCGGCTACCCTGCCGACATGCTCGCCCCGGAGATGAACCTCGAGGCCGATCTCGGCATC